>OFFY01000945.1_pt1 | contig 27064 bp, 20 predicted proteins | sample 1521481 | NCBI WGS metagenome assembly OFFY01 (sample SAMEA3504117, study PRJEB24116) | mouse gut metagenome | biome: mouse gut; feature: mouse-associated habitat; material: faeces | place: Denmark | collected 2011
CGGCAGGAAATACTTATTTTGACGAGCTGCAGCATCTGGTAGTGGCGTTTCCGACCTGGACGGGCGCTCCGGCAGATACGCAGATGGTGACAGATGCGGTTAACGAGATTTTGAGAGAAAAGTACAATATCGAAGTGGAATTCCAGATCAGCGATTCCGGTTCCTACAACCAGACCATAACACTGGCGCTTTCCAGCGGACAGCAGGTTGATATTATGAGTACACTGTTTGCAAACTATTCCAATATGGTCAATCAGGGATATTTGATGGATCTGGAAGAAGACGGTCTGTTCCAGACTTACGGACAGGGTATTCAGGGCGTGATCGACCAGAAATACATTGATGCGTGCCGTGTGGGCGGCGTATTGTATGGTATTACGAATACACGTGATTATGCCGTAGGACGCGGCTGTATCTCGGTGGGAACGGAGTTCCTGGATGCGATCGGTTATGAGGCGCCTGCGGATGCAGAAGAGATCATCCCGATCACGGAAGAAGAGCTGGAGGATATTTTTGCCAGACTGCATGCACAATTCCCGGATCTGGAAGTTTATCGTCCGGCGGACAATGACCTGGTTCAGCAGACGCTGGTAGACCAGATTGGCGGCAACAATTTCGGTGTTCTTCTTGGCAGCAGCGACGAATTGAAAGTGGTAAATCTGTTTGAGACGGACGAATATATGAACTTCTGTAAGAGAGTCTATAACTGGAACCAGCTCGGTTATATCAGTAAAGACGCGGCTGCGGACACCACGAACGTGATCGTGCTTGTGAAAGAAGGCGTGCTGATGGCATACGGTACCGGCGGAAAACCGGGAAGCAAGGTGCAGGAATCCACAGGTGCTGATAAGGATATGACGATCTTCCAGACAAGAGAAGACTATGTGTCTTCCTCAGCGGTAGCGTCCTATCCGTGGGCGATTCCGATCTCGACCGCCAATCCGGAAGCAGCCATGGTTCTGATGAATGAGCTTTATACAAATCCGGAACTTGCGGATCTGATCATTTATGGTATTGAGGGAACGCATTATGAGATCACAGAGGACGGTTTCCTGGATGCCAATGCGGGAACAAGCCCTGATACGTTCTCTACGTTAAACTGGCTGTATCCGAATCAGTTCGCAAGTACGGTGATCGTTGGCAATACCGCGGATCTGTGGGAGAGAACAGCACAGTTTAATGAGGAGGCAAGACAGTCTCCGGCGTCCGGATTTGCTTTTGACAGCACCAATATTGCGACAGAGCAGACTGCAGTTACCAACGTATACGACGAATATCGTAAGAGTCTGGAATTTGGCTTCGTGGATCCGGAAGTTGCAATTCCTGAAATGCTGCAGAAGATGAACAGCGCAGGCCTGCAGAAGATCATCGAGGAGAAGCAGGCACAGCTTGACGCCTGGGCGGCATCGAAGTAATACCAAAATTTAGAGTTCTTTCATCATGCGTGTGGACATCAGGCAGGTTTCTCCGTTGATAAAATGGATGATCCGGTTTTTGGTGTCCACTTCTTTTATGTTCTTTTTGTTGACCAGAAAGGACCGGTGGCAGCGCACAAAATCATCGCCGAATGCCTTGAGCAGATCCTTTATGGTGCTGAAAAATTCGATTTGCCGGTCCTTCGCATGGAGAATGACTTTATGGATGTTGCTGGAAGTCTCAAAGAATAAAATATCGTCATAATCTACGCTGATCTTTCGGCCGCCGGTTTCGATCGTATAGACTTTGTGCGTTCTACTGGTCTGCAGGGCGTAACGTTCCATTGCATTAAGCAGGCATTGCCTGATCTTTACTTTCGCTTCGGCAGGGGTGTCTTTCAGTACAAAGTCCATTGCTTCCACCTGGTACTGGAAAGTCATATAGCTTAGTTCAGAATGTGCGGTTATGAAGACGATGAAACCACGGGGATCATATAACCTGATCAGCTGTGCCAGTTTCATGCCGTTTATGTCGCTGCCCAGGTCGATATCAAGGAAATAAATGCCTGTGTTCCGGCTGTTCTTGATCTTTTCCAGCAGTACGTAAGGGTCGTCTGTATCCAGAACAAGCTGCATGTCCAGCTCTTCTATCAGAATGGTATTTTGAATGGTCTGTACGATAGCTTGCCGCTGCACGGCATTGTCCTCGCAAACAAAAATATCCAGCATATGATGTCATTCCTTTCTGTCAGTAAGTTCCAGATGCTGCGTGAAACAGCCGTTTTGCATGGAAGTTTCCAGCAGCGCGTTGTCATAGGAACTGATGATCTTCCGGGCATTGGAAAGTCCGATTCCCTGATGTCCGGTCTTTGTAGTAAAGCCTTTTTGCTTTAATTTATGTAACACTGCGCCCTGATCCTGAAAGCTGTTGGAGATGGTGATGGATACGCCGGCCTCGTGCCGAATGATATTTAAGCCTGCCTGCGGCTGTTCTGCCAAAGGTGCGGCTTCGATCGCGTTGTCCAGAAAAATCCCCAGTATCCGGGCGAGGTCTACGGTGTTCATCGGAAAGCTGTCCACCCGGCAGGGAATGTCGATCGTGACATCGATCCCTGACTCATGGGCGTAGATCATTTTGGCAGAGAGCAGGCTTTTGATCTCCAATACATCAATATTACCGAGTTGATTCAGTTTGTAATCCCCCTGGTCGATCAGAGCCTTTGTGGGGAAGATCTTTGTTTCAAAATATTGCGCAAGTTCGTCTATGTCACGGTTTGCAATATAGCCGGACAGGGAGAGTAAAATATTGATATAGTCGTGCTTAAAGGAGCGCAGGCCGTTATACATGGCTTCCAGGTTGTGTGTGTAATCCTGTAAGTCCTGCATGGCCTTCTGCTTCGCCTCTGTCTGCATTTTTTCCTGATAGGAGCAGTGCACGGCCAGAAGCAGAAAGAGCATAACGAATAGATACCCTGAAATATGCAGGACATTATTGTATATCATTTTGCCGACAGAGCCGTTTTGCCCCGGGATCAGATCGTCGAACAGATAGATGGTGATAAGGAGCAGCAATCCGGCGTCGAACAGATACCAGGTCTGTGGAAGGCGCAAAACGCTTTTCCCAGAAAGCAGCAGTTTCCTGAGCTGCCTGCCGCAAAACAGCGTCGTCAGGTAGAACAGCAGAATATGAATCATATGGACAATGGAAGAAACATACGGCTGCTCGATGAAAGATGTGGGAATCAGCATATGCAGAAAGCCTGACACCAGGTTATCCGTCACGAGCGCAAGCACAAACCCGATCATACCCATACAGACATTCTGGGCGGCGGTATCCCGGCAGAAAACCAGCCCGTAAATACAAATGACCGCCGGAATACCGAACAGGCCGTAGGGTATACAGGACAGGAACTTTATGGGCATTCCGGCAAGCAGCAGCGACAGATAAAGAACGATAAAGGCTTTGAGGCCCATACGCCCGGGCCATACATTGCGAACAGCAAGGGAAAGCTGAAAAAAAGACAATAACATTTAGGTAGATTCCTTCTTTTGATATTTGCAAACCTAATTATACTTTATATCATTCTTTACAGCAAGCCTTGTTCGACGAAAATGAAGAATAAGTGCGTATTCAGGAAAGAAAAAAATGCACTTATTCATGAAATAAGGTATTTTATGACTGTTTTGGAAGAACTGCTGTTTTCCCTGATATACTGTTTGACAGAAAATAAATTTATTCAGAAAGGAAACAGAAAGTTATGAAGCATTTTTTAAAAGGAGCTGCCGCGGTGGCGATCGTACTGTTTGTCGTGATTTTGATCCACATTATTTTCAATGTGATGGGTATTGACCTGAACAAATACATCAATAATGTTGTGGAAATTCTGCTGGCATCAAGTTTTGCTACAGTGATTTATCAGGCATTGATCAGGAAAGAGCAAAACGATGACGCCCGGAAATAAAAAAATTATTTTCTGAATTCCCGGGGCGTTACACCGGTGAAGCGCCGGAACTGTTTGGAAAAATAGGATATATTCTGGAACCCGCATCTGGTGGCAATGTCGCTGATGTTCTGACTGGTGCCGGCCAGAAGTCTTTTTGCCTCCTCGATCCGCTCATAAATGATATAGTTTGTCAAAGAGAAGCCGGTCTCTCTTTTAAAAAGATGCGACAGGTAATCCGGAGTAAGATATACCATCGCCGCCAGAGATTCTCTGGTCAGGTTTTCATCCAGATGAGAGCGTATGTAGTTTTTGACCGTGGTGACGGCAGCATCCTGATCGGCGCAGCTGCGGATACATTCTTCATACAGCGTGAGGGCGTCCGTGACCCAGTCGCGAAGATTCGGGATGGAAGAGCAGGCCCGGTCAACAGGAAATTGAGAAATCTGTTCCCGAAAGAGGGGAAGCGCCTCGTTATCGGTAGTGTTCATGCAGCCAAAAAGAATCTGCAGAAAGCTGTAGTAGAAACTGGTCAGGGTATCTCTTGTGGCGTGTCCGGAGTGCTGCAGGGTATTTAAGAATAATGTTGTCTCTGACATAAGGTGTCTGGTCTTGCGCTGGAGCAGCAGGTCACTGTAATGTCCTTCGGAAAAGGTGATTTCCACAGGAATACTTTCGTGCCGGGAGAGCTGCGCAAGATCAAAGACATGATTTTCCAGGGAGACATTGCTCTTGGCAGTGTCGGTCAGTTCCCGCAGCATTTCCTGAAAATCCGAGATGCCGCAGCAGCGGCCGGGAATATAGAAATTAAAAGTATTGGGAAATCGCGGGACAAAGTCCGTGAAAGCTTTGCTGCACAGGGACAGCAGCGTTTCCCTGCTGCGGCCCGCGCCCGGCAGGGGCAGGAAGTAAAACTGCCTGTTCATGCGCACGACCACAGGGATCTCTTCTTTCTTATAAAAATATTCCCGCGCGATATTTTTCAGAAGAAATTCATGCAGGTCTTTTTTTAACGGCATTTCATCCATACCATTGCATTGGATCAGCAGGATCAGATAGGTGAATTCCGCGGCCGCCGCATCCAGATTCCGCATGTTCAGTTCGCTTACAATATCGGCCTTCCGGCTGGAGATGGCGCCTGCGGAAAGATCAAGCCAGAAAAGTTCCCACAGATATAGTTCACTCTCTTTCCAGTAACCGGCCTGCAGCGTATTCAGCTTGATATTCGTCTGCTGCCGGTATTGTTCCACCGCCTTGGAGACCGCAGACAGCAGGTCTTCGTCGGTCACCGGTTTCAGCAGATAGTCGATGCTGGTCAGACGCATGGCTTTGGAAACATATTCGAATTTGGCATAGGCGGTCAGAAAGATGCAGATCGTATCCAACCCGTTCTGACGGATATGGTCCAGAAGTTCCAACCCGCTGCCGCCGGGCATTTCAATATCCAGGATCATAATGGCGATGGAATTGGCGGAAAAGATTTCCAGAGCCTGCTTCATGTTATAGGCACAGAAGATTTCTGTAAAAACCGGGCCATTTTCGGCAATTTTCCTGCGGGTGCTTTCTGCACTGTAATATTCATCATCTACAATCAGTAAGTTCATATCAGGTTCCTTTCGGTATGGTTTTTGGTTTGCGGTTACTGTCTGTTTTCCAGAAGCTGATACGGAAAATCAACGGTGATCTGTGCGCCTGCACCGGGACGGTTACAGAAGGTAAACCGGACGTCAGGGAAAATATGGCGCATACGGGAGATGACATTCGTGATTCCGATATGAGAAGTATCGCTGCCGGAAGGATAGGACGGCGCGGTGACCTTCGCAAGCATCTGCTGGGAAAAGCCGCCGCCGGTATCCCAGATACAGATCTGTAGACGGATACGGTCCTCTGTCTCATAGGAGGTAACGTCAATGTGTATTTCCAGAAGACGGCCCATGACCACTTCATGCTTAATGGTGTTTTCAATAAAATTCAGCAGGAGAAGGGGAACGATGGTTGCCTGCTGGAAGGCGTCCGGACAGTTGGTATGCAGGGAAAGGCAGTCCGGATAACGGATGCCGGACATTTCTACGTAGTTTTTGACCATCCGCAGGTCTTCCCCCAGCGGAACCGTCTGGCCGGCAGAAAGCGTATAGCGCAGATGCTGGCTTAAGTCCATGAGCATGGAACGGGCGAGATCCAGGTGCTCAGGTTCGATCAGCTGATAGGCAGTGTTCAGACAGTTGATCATGAAATGAGGGGTGATCTGTTGTTTCAGATATTGGATCTCCAGTTCCTGATGCTGTAGTTTTTCTTCATAAATATCTATTTTCAGGTGTTTGATCTCTGCTACCATGTCATTGAAGCTGTCTGACATCTGCTGGTATTCCCGAAGCTGTCCGGACACGGAAATCTGATTTTCCAGACTGCCTTCGGACACTTTCTCAAGAGCGGCCGTCAGTATGTTGACCGGACGTATGAGCTGTCTGTTGACAGAGTAGATCAATGCCAGGCTGGCGGCCAGAAAAAGGATGGTTGTGAGAATGGCGGCGTTGCGCAGGGAAACATTCAGCGCCTGAATCTCGGAATAAGGTATCAGGCTGGTCAGATAGAAGCAGTTGCCCGAAAGCGCCTGCTGTACGATCAGCATTTTCTCCCCCTCTATTCTTTTGACGGCGTAAGAGTCGGTAAGGATATCGAAATTTAACGGCAGGGCGGTATTGTCCGGGCCGTACAGACAGTTGTCCTGTGTGGTGACATACAGGGCAATATCTTCGTTATGGAAAGATGTTGCGGCCCCAAGCAGCGAGGAAACGCTGATCAGGGTGCCAAGACGGGCTTTGCCGATGCCGATCATCCGAAGAAGGTAGTAAGAGCCGTCTATCTCCATGATCTCCCAGTCGTCGGGCAGCTGACTGGCAGAGATCGCGCTGCGGAGTGTATTTCGTAAAGTCAGCGTGGAAGTGTTAATCTGGCTTGTAAACAGGAAGTTGTCCTTTTCCGGGTCATAGAACATAAAACCGTCTGAAATATACAGCGACAGTGCGCTTTGGAAATTCTGGTCAAGATAATGGAGGGAACTGTACCAGGAGGTAGAACTGTTGTCCTGATAGGACAAATTTATATAATTATTATTTTCAAATGCTACGGTGTACAAATAGGTTTCGACTCTGTCCAGCTCGTAATCGATTTGCTTCTGGTAGAGCGCCACGGTGGCCTGGGTGTTGTGGTAGACATGTTCCGACAGCAGCGATATGGCGGATTGATTCTGGAATCCGATCAGGGCAAGAAAAAGCAGCAGTATGAAGCCCAGCAGAAACAGGGTATATGTATTGACGGATAATTGCTGCAGTTTCTTCTTCATGAAATGCCTCCGATTGTGCAAAATACTGATAATATCGTAGCTATTCAACCATTTTTTGTCAAGAGAACGGGTTTAGGAAGTCCGGATAGTGTTAATACAGGTCAGAATTGTTATTTTTTATCCCGGTCGGGGCGGGCTATAATCAAACTAACAAAAAAATGCCGCGCTGCGGCTGTCAAGGGAACGAAAGGAGCGTAAGGATAATGATGTCTAAAGCGCAGAAACAACCAGCGGCGTCCACGGGCCGCAACAAAATGACATGGCGGAGATTCCGTCGGTATATTCCGATCTACGTGATCATGCTTCCGGGGCTGATCTACCTTTTTATCAATAACTACATGCCCCTGCCGGGACTGGTCGTCGCTTTTAAGCAGTACAATGCCAGAAAGGGCATCTATAAGAGTGACTGGATCGGGTTCAAGAATTTCGAGTACCTGTTTACGACCAATGATGCCTGGGTGATCACCAGAAATACGATAGCATACAATCTCGCCTTTATCGCGATCAATACGGTACTGGCGATCGTGGTCGCGATCATCTTAAGCGAGATCTGGGGAAAGGCCAAGAAGTTTTACCAGAGTGCGATCCTGCTGCCGTATCTGATCTCATCGGTCATCATCGGCTATCTGGTGTTTTCCTTTTTCAGTGTGGAAAACGGGTTTATCAACAGCGTGATCATGCCGCTTTTCGGAAAAGAGGGGATCAGCTGGTATTCCGAGGCAAAATACTGGCCGTTTATCATCCTTTTTGTGAGCGCATGGAAGTCTGTAGGGTACAACTGTATCATTTATCTCGCAACTTTGATGGGATTTGACCGCTCCTATTACGAGTCGGCACAGATCGACGGGGCCACCAAGCTGCAGCAGATCCGCTATATCACGCTGCCGATGTTGAAACCGACCGTGATCATGCTGACACTGATGGCCATCGGTCGTATCTTCTATTCTGATTTCGGTCTGTTCTATCAGGTGCCGATGAACCAGGGCGCTTTGTATTCCACGACGCAGACCATTGACACCTACGTTTACAGAGGACTGCTGCAGCTTGGTAATATCGCAATGTCAGCGGCAGCCGGTGTATATCAGTCTATCGTCGGATTTATTTTGATCCTGACGGCCAACCTGGTAGTGCACAGGATCGATAAGGAAAGTGCACTCTGGTAATTATTTCAAGGAGTAGGAGAGATAAACTATGAAAACGAGAGAAGATAAGATTTTTAATGTATTCGGCCATATTTTTATGATTCTGCTGACGGTCATGGCCATTGTTCCTATTGTGCTGATGGTCATTTCCTCTCTGACTTCCAACGGCGCGGTTTTAAGAAACGGTTACTCTTTCTTCCCGGAGGAGTGGAGTACCTACGCTTATGAGTGGATTTTTGCCTCCAACGGCGGCGTGGTGCTCAAAGCCTATGGCATATCCTTTTTTATCACTGCGATCGGCACGACCTGCAGCCTTCTTCTGACGATCGGCCTTGCTTACGGCCTGTCCAAGAAGGGACTGCCCGGCCGCGGGATCTTTACCTTTTTGGTAGTGTTTACCATGCTGTTTAACGGCGGTCTGGTGCCGACTTATATCAACTACACGAATGTATTCCACATCAGGGATACCATTTACGGGCTTCTGATTCCGTCGCTGTTGATGAACGCTTTTAACATTCTTTTGATGAAGAGCTACTTTGTGACCGGCGTGCCGGATGAGATTCTGGAGGCGGCTTATATCGACGGGGCAAGCGAATTCCAGACCATGGTGAAGATCGCAGTGCCGCTCTCCAAGCCGATCATTGCCACCATCGGTATGTTTGCCGGGATCGCATACTGGAATGACTGGAACAACGGTTATATCTATCTGGTGCAGAGGACGGATCTTTACAGTATCCAGAACCTGCTGAACCGTCTGATGCAGAACATCAATGCGCTGACGCAGAACGCAAGCCAAGTGGGCAACGTCAACCAGGGACTGTCGGAGATTCCGTCCGTTACGGTGCGTATGGCCATGGCGACACTGGGCATTTTGCCGATCGTCGTGATTTATCCGTTTATCCAGAAGAACTTCGTCAAGGGCATTACGCTGGGCGGCGTCAAGGGGTAAGTGTGGACGGCTTTTTTACAGGAAACTTACATCATGCCCAGCCTGCCGTCGGGCGGGCCGCATGGCCATCCATGCTGTGAAAGTCGAAGAATTTCATAGTAAACAGGTCTGTCTGCGTCCGGGAGGGCAAAGACGGAATGGTCAGTCATACCAGAGAAAGGGCAGGGGTACAAAACGGAAAATGGGCAAAAAATATACAACATTTGCAGAGGTATTTGATTTCGGGCCGCATATCAGCAAAGTGATCCTGGAGACAGGAGAGGATTTAAAAGGGGCAGAGCTTTCCAAAGAACAGTTTGAAGTGTCCGTAAAGCGCACTGCGGTATCCGGAGAGGATTTCGTATGGCCGGTCTTTATGGGGGCCAAGCCGGATGATTCCATGAAGGGAACCCGGAAGATAACGGAGCTGTATGTGTCGGACAAACAGGGAAACCCGAAGGAAGACGGGAAGCATATCACGCTTTGCATGTACTGTGATCCCCGGGAAGGGATCGGCTCCGTGATCCGTTTTGACGGGCAGTTTAATGTGACGGTGCATGTGGCTTACCGGATCGTGCAGAAAGCTCCCATCAAGACGGCGGCGGGGATGCTGGAAGGCATGGTATTTGATGAAAACGGTGGAAACTGTACGCTGTACGAGGATCTTCTGCAGGTGGCAAGGCACGAGGATCCTGAGATTCCCCTGTCATACTGTTTCTATCGGCCAAAAGAGGCGGACGATCATAAAGTGCCGCTGTTGATCTGGCTGCACGGTGCGGGAGAAGGCGGGCAGGAGCCGTTGATCGCGGCTACGGGCAACAAGGTAGTGAATCTGATCTCGCCCGGGATACAGGAGATGTTCGGCGGCGCTTATCTGCTGGCGCCGCAGACGCCTACCATGTGGATGAACGACGGTTCCGGGGAGTACACTAAGGACGGTTCTTCCATGTATGTGGAGCCGCTGGAGCGGCTGATCGCGGATTTTATCGACGGGCATGAGGAGATTGACCGGAACAGAATCTACCTGGGCGGGGATTCCAACGGCGGGTTTATGACCATGAAGATGCTGCTTCATAATCCGGACAGATACGCGGCGGCGTTTCCCGTGTGTGAGGCGCTGGCGGACAGCGCGATCACGGACGAAGATATCGCTTCGATCGCCGGAAAGCCGATCTGGTTCACGCACGCCAAGGATGATCCGGTGGTGGCGCTTGATCAGTATGTGGTGCCTACCTATAAGCGGCTGATCGCGGCAGGCGGGAAGAATATTCACTTTACTTTCTGGGATCATATCGTGGACATGACAGGCAAATATTTTAAGGAAGATGGGACGCCCTACACGTATATCGGGCATTGGGCATGGATTCCGATGCTGAATGACCAGTGCACGACAGATTTCGACGGCAGTCCGGTGCTGTGGGAGGGCAGGCCGGTTTCTATCATTGAGTGGATCGCGGCACAGAGACTGGATGTGTAGTGCAGGCGGTGGGTTTTGGGATATGGTCAGGGTGACTTTTGATGACAGCGGGGACTGGTGGCAGCCCCCGCTGTCATGCTGTCAAAAAAGACTAAAGATTATATTCACGATACAACTTCTCTCTGTATTCCGGATTGGAAAGAGCAAGCTGCATATCTTCGGTTCTGCCGGCATGCAAAAGAGCCTGTATTAATTGGGACAGTCGTTGTTCACCTGCTTTTCTTCCCTCTTCCAGGCCGATCTTATGCCATTCTTCCCGTTCACTCTTCATATGTTTTTCTTCATTGTATTCAAAGATACTCACAGCGATTGCCTCCGCACGATTCCTGGACAGAAACTCCGCAAGAATACCGTTGTCGATACAGTGTGTGACTGCACATTCTACGGCATCTGCTTTTTGTCAGCATACCACAGGATTAACGGAATTGTAAATAAATTCTTTATTAAAATCTTGAAACCTGTCCTGGCAAAGTATTTCTGTAAATTTCCTGAAAGGAAGTTCCAGGTATACCTTTGGCTATTTTGTGATAAGACAAAAAATGATAAAACAGAGTGAGAGAATGAAAAATGGAATTAAAACTATACTATAATAGGAGAGTTTTGTCCGGGCGGATTTCGTAATTGAAATTGCACATGGGAGGGGATATTTGCTATACTGTAATACGGTAGAAAAGCTCCGGGCTGTTTCCTGCCCTGTCATGGTGCTGTCTGTTCATGGCAACAGCAACGCAGAGGAAGAACAGCAGGAAACTGAGGGAGACGACAGGAAGGCTTCGGAATGGAAAAAATACGGAAGAAGCGGCAAAGAGATACTTTTACGATAACAAAGAAATAACAAAGAAAAAGGAAGAGAGTAATGGACATCCTAAACAGCATAACGATACGTCATGTAAAGAAATATTACGGCAGCGGCAGCAGTCAGGTCAAGGCACTGGACGGTGTGGATCTGTCGGTTGCGCAGGGGGAGTTCGTCGCCATTGTGGGAGCGTCGGGCAGCGGTAAGACGACGCTTCTAAATATGATGGGAGGTCTGGATGCGCCTACGGAGGGCGAGGTGATCGTGGACGGCGTGAATCTGGGCGGTCTGCGGGAGGAACAGCGGGCGGTCTTTCGCCGGAAGAAGGTAGGTTTTATTTTCCAGAATTATAATCTGGTCCCCACGCTCACCGTGGAGGAGAATATCCTGTTTCCGCTGGATCTGGATGGTTCTGCGCCTGATTTTAAGTTTCTGGAGGAGATGACAGAGCTTCTGGGGCTTAGAGATAAGCTGCAGGTCTATCCGGGGGCGCTGTCCGGGGGACAGCAGCAGCGGGCGGCCATTGCCCGGGCGCTGCTGGCGAAGCCTGCCATTATTCTGGCGGATGAGCCTACGGGCAATCTGGATTCGCAGAACGGGCAGAATGTGGCGGGGCTTTTGAAGATGACGGCTCAGCTCACCCACCGGACGTTGGTGCTTGTCACGCACAATCTGGAGCTGGCGCAGCTTGCGGACCGGGTGGTGCAGATGAAGGACGGACGGATCGTAAGTCAGTAAGGCGGCTTCGATGGACTGGATAAAGCAGATAAGAGGGGAAGACAGGCGCAAAAGCAGCGCAGAAATGGAGTAAATCATGCTGCAGAATAATAATCTGAAAATCTGCCGCAGACTGGTGTGGCGGGATATCAAATTTCATAAGGGACGGAGCATTTTTCTGGTGACGGCGGTGGCGCTGGTGTGCATGCTGTACACCTTTTCCTTTTCGCTGGGCGGGATGATCCGGGACGGGTATCTGTATACTTACAGGATGATGTATGGCTCCAACAGCCATATTCTGTTCTTTGATATGAGTAAAGCGCAGGCCCAGACGTTGTGTAAGCTGAGCGGGATCCGGGAGGCGGTTACGCTGTCGGCAGTGGGGACGCTCAGTGACGATATGATGGAATACCGCAGTGTGAAGCTGGCGGCGGTGTCAGAAGGGTGGGCGAAGGCCACGGAATCGGTGCCGTTTGTGGGGCGGATGCCGGAACAGAAGTGGGAGATCGCGCTGGATGAGCTTACCATGAATTCGCTGGCCATTCCTCATGAGATCGGGACGGAGGTGGTGCTTCGCTGGAAGCCGGCGGACGGCGGGGCAGAGCGGACAGACCGGTTTCGTCTGTGCGGATGGTGGGAAAGTCTGATGGGGCAGACGGAAACCTGTGCGTGGATCACGGAGGAGACGGCGCAGGCGCTGTGTCCCGATGCGCCTGCGCGGACAGCGCTTGGCGTGACGCTGTACCGGCCGGGAAATCTGGAGGAACAGGCACGGGATATGCTTGATCGTGTGGGACTGCAGACGGTCTCCTATACGACCAATCTGGCCTATAACGAGATAAAACGGGAATTCGCGGACAGTGAGGCGATGGGGTTTTACCAGATGAATCTGATCGTGGTGCTGTGCGGCGTGTTGATGATCTATAATATCGTGCGTATTTCTGCGGGACAGAATATCCGATTCTATGGAAGAGTCAAAAGTCTGGGTATGTCGCCGCGGCAGATCCGGGTGCTGGCCGTGGAACAGGCGGCCTTCTATTTCGTGTTCGCGGTAGTGCCGGGGTGGGGGCTGGGCCTTTTGCTGTATGTGGCAGTGGCTCCCTATGTGGTGATCGGGATGGAGCAGAACCCGGCGATCCGGTTTTTCCGCCTCTGGCCTCTGGCGGCGGGGGCGCTTTTTACCTGGCTGACTACGCTGGCAGCCTGTGTGCTGCCGCTTCGGCGGGTGAGGATGTGCAGCCCTGCCTCGGCGATGCGGTTTGTGGAAGGCAGGCCGGGAAAGAAGGACTACAGGGGGAGAAGGCGCCGCACCACCGTCTGGCGGATGGCGGTTTCCGGCCTGACACGGCAGAAAGGGCAGTCGCTGCTGACGGTCTTTTCGCTGCTGTTGTCTTTGTGTATCCTGTGCGGTATCTGGACGCAGCAGGCCAGCTATGATGAGGATAAGTATGTGGACGGGCTGTCCCTGAGTGATTACCGGCTGGAGGACGCATCTGCCACATCGACTCTGCAGCGTTACAATCCCGCAAGCCGGAGCATTACGGCACAACTTCTGCAGGCACTCACGGAGCATCCTGCCGTGACGGATCTGGGGACGGTGAGTTCCGTGGAGGTGCCTCTGTATGCGGATGAAGCGATGCGTGCACCGATCGTGGATTCGTTTGAGAAAGAAGATGAAAACGGCGTGCCGGGGAAGGCGGTCATGGCGGGGAATCCGGACTGGATGGCCGGTTACGAGAAGCTGCGGGAGAGCGGGGAATATATCGGCGTCGTGATGGGGGTGGAAGGACTGATGCTGGACAATGCGATGGCGCAGGGCATTATCATGGAAGGGACATTTGTACCGGAGAAATTTGCCACGGGTGACTATGTCCTTGCCGCGGGTGCGAATTCCCCCGATATCAGGACAACGCCGCCTGTGGGAAGCAAGGTAGAGCTGGGCGGCAGGGAGTTTGAGATTATGGCGGCGCTTCCTTACGAGAGCACAATGGTTTCCGGAGCGGACAGTAGACAGGCGCAGTTTAATGTGACCTATTATATGCCGATGGAGACATTCGATACCCTTTTCCCGGGACATGGCATCCGCAATGTGGCGGTGGATATCGACCGTGAACAGCAGGCGGCATTCGAGGCGTTTCTGGAGCAGCTGCTGGAGGGGACGGGAGTCACGGTGACATCCTTTACCACCTATCAGTGGAATTTTCATAATGCCGTTTTTCACCAGTATATGATCCCGTTTTTTGTGGGAAGCGTGATGTTAGTGATCGGTATTCTGAATTTCTGTAACGCTCTTGTGAGCAGGATGCTGGTGCGCAGAAAAGAGTTTGCAGTCTATGAGAGTCTGGGCATGACCGGCAGACAGCTTCGCAACATGCTGCTGTGGGAGGGGCTGCTCTACTATGGGATAATGTCGTTGATCCTGGTGTCCGTCACGTCGGCGGTCACATGGATCTGGGGCCGGTGGTGGCTGGCCAACACCAATACATGGTGCATCACATGGCGGTTTTCGCTGCTGCCGCTCTGGCTGGTGCTGCCGGTTCTGTTTGCGGCGGCGGTGGCAGTTCCGCTTTGCTGCCTGAAAATGCTGCGGCAGGAGAGTGTTACATTGAGGCTGCGGGTGGTGGATTGATTCCCGCGATTGTTACAAAACTGTACCATTTCTGTACCTGATCTGTAACTTTAGACTGCTACAATTCTCTTAACGAAACAGTTCATAGGGCCATCGGCATATGGACGGGATCTGACAAGGAGGATTACAACATGGAAGCAATCGTAAAGGCAGCAGGATTAAAAAAATATTATGGAAAAGGCGAAGCGTTGGTGAAGGCACTGGACGGTGTGGATCTGGAGATCGAGCGGGGGAAGTTTACCGCCATCATCGGAACAAGCGGCAGTGGGAAATCAACGCTTCTTAATATGCTGGGCGGGCTGGATGTGCCGAGCGAAGGGAGTGTGAAGATCGGGAAGCAGGAGCTGTCGAAGCTGACCAGCGAACAGGCGACGATCTTCCGCCGCAAACAGATCGGCTTTATTTTTCAGAATTACAATCTGATACCGGTGCTGACGGTCTGGGAAAATATCATCTTCCCGATCACCCTGGACGGCCGGAAACCGGATCAGAAATTTATCATGGAGATCGTGCAGCTTCTGGGGCTGGAGAGCAAGCTGGACAGTCTGCCGAACAACCTTTCCGGCGGACAGCAGCAGAGGGTGGCCATCGCCCGGGCGCTTGCCTCCAAGCCGTCTATCATCCTGGCAGACGAACCTACGGGGAATCTGGATTCCAGAACGAGCGACGACGTGATCGGCCTGTTGAAAGTGACCAGTGAGCAGTTCCGTCAGACCATCGTGATGATCACCCACAATCCGGACATTGCGGTGCAGGCGGACAGGGTGATCCGGATTGAGGATGGGAAGATCGTGACAGGGAAGGAGGGGGCGAGATGAATTTCAGACCGATTTTTGTTTTGAACAGGAGAACTTTCCGGCAGAACAAAGGGCGCAATCTGGTGGCGGTGCTGGCCATCGTTCTGACGACGCTGATGTTTACCACGCTCTTTGTGCTGAGCCAGAGCATGAGCAGGAATATAATCGAGATGACTTTCCGGCAGACGGGATATGATGGGCAGGCTTCTTTTAAGAGCATTACCGAGGAGCAGGCAGCGAAGATCGCGGCTCATCCCGATGTAGCCGAGACAGGCTACAGTATGGTTGTAGGGATTGGACAGGGAAAAGAGCTGTCGGGGCGACAGGTGGAGATACGTTTTGCGGATGAGAGCTATGCGGAACATTCTTTTGCAAAGCCCGTTACGGGCAGAATGCCGCAGGCGGCGGACGAGATTGCGCTGGATAATATCGTGCTGGATAAGCTTGGCATCCCCCATGAGCTGGGGCAGCGGGTGACGCTGGAATGGATTGCGGATTTTCAGGAAGAAGAGAACAGGGTGTCGGAATTTACGCTGTGCGGATTCTGGGAAGGAAATGAATCTTCCTATGCGAGTATGGCCTGGGTGAGCAGGGAGTTTGCGGAGGATGTGACGGCGCAGCTGGATGCGGCAGAGGCAGAACAGGCGGGAACAGCGGCGCCCGAAAAGGCAGAAGCAGAACAGGCGGGAACAGCGACGACGGAAGAAGAAGTGCCGGAACAGGTGTCAAGCAGCAGAATCGCCGGCATCTGCATGGGGCAGGTGAATTTGTACAGTGACAGAGAGATTGAGAAGACTATGGACCGGATTCTGGAGGATACCGGACTGACGGAGCTGGAATACGGCGTGAATCTGGCCTATGATCCGGATATGAACCGTATGGCGGCGCAGGAGAGCCTGCCCATGTATCTGGGGATGATCCTGGTGTTTGTGGCCGGTTACCTGATCATTTATAATATTTTCCAGATTTCGGTGACCACGGATATCCAGTTCTACGGCAAGTTAAAAACGCTGGGTATGACGGCCAGACAGTTGAAGAGGCTGATCTATGGGCAGGCCGGGAGGCTGTGTCTTCTGGGGATTCCGGTCGGCATGGTTCTTGGGTATCTGCTGGGTATGGTGCTGGTGCCTGTCTGGATCCAGATGGAGGACGCCCGGGTATCAGTAAGCCCGCTGATCTTTATCGGTTCGGCGGCGTTTGCGGGTATGACCGTGCTGATCTCCTGTATGCGTCCGGCCAGAATGGCGGGGAAGGTTTCTCCTATGGAAGCGCTTCGGTATAATGACGTGCAGCGGGGCGGACGCTCTGTAAAAAGGCGCAGCGGCAGCGCCGGTCTGTCTGCTCTGGCATGGTCCAATCTGGGCCGTAACAGAAAGCGTACCGTGACGGTTATCTGTTCCCTGACGCTGGGGCTGACACTGATGAGCGCCTTCTATGCCAGGAATGCCGCTTTTGATATGGAAAAATATCTGGAAGAATTGATGTTGAGTGATTTCCAGATGGATCAGGCCACCAGTGAAGAGTACATGAAGGGATACGACCCTTACGGTGATACCCTGCATCCGGAGCTGATCGCGCAGGTGGAGGCGTTGGAAGGACTGGAGGGCATCGGTTACGAATACAGTCATGAGACAGAGATCGCGCTGAGTGAGCAGACCATTGCGAACATGCAGGCTTTTTATACGGACGATGTGCTGGCCGATTGGGCGTCCTATGATCCTGTGGGACCGCAGTCCATACAGGAAGCTGTGGAAGAGAAAAGTGCGGGGGCGGTGGTCTACGGTTTGGACGGCATTGTGCTGGATGCCTACACTGCAGAGGCGCATGTACTTGCCGGAAGCTATGATGCGGAGCAGTTTGCCACAGGAAAATATGCGATCGCTGCCGGCCTTGCCATGACGAAGGAAGAGGGACAGACGCTGCCTACGGTCTCGGTGGGAGATACCGTGGAGATTGAGGGCCAGGAATATACCATCATGGCGGTGCTCGACGAATTCTCGGTCGTTACGGAAGGGGCAAAAGAGGGAGGCGCAGAAAATAAGGACCGGCATTATCTGGAATTTATCGTGCCTATGGAGACTTTTCGGGCACGCTGGCCCCAGAATACACCGCGTAAAGTATTCTTTGACGTGGAGGATGCGCATCTGGATGCTGCCCAGGAAATGCTGGACCGCTACAGTGCAGAGACGGGAGAGAACATCCCGCTTACCACCCGGGCTTCCAAAGCCGCGCAGTATCGCCGTGAGACAAGGTCCAGTGCGGTGATGGGCAATGTGGTGAGCATCGTGATCGCTCTGGTAGGTGTGCTGAACTTTATCAATTCCATGGTCACTTCCATTGTGTCCAGAAGAAAAGAGTTTGCCATGATGCAGAGCGTGGGCATGACGAAGCCGCAATTATGTAAACTGCTTGTCTGGGAAGGAATGGATTATGCATGGATCACACTGCTGTGTACCTACGTGATCAGTTCCCTGGCGGTGGGGATCGGTGTGCGGGCCATGGTGGAGGGCGGCTTTACGACCTTTAGGTTTACGCTTTTGCCGCTGGTGATCTGTACGCCGCTGCTGCTTCTGTTTGCCGTGCTTGTTCCTTATCTGTGTTTCCACAATCTGGAGAAGGACAGTCTGGTGGAGCGGCTGCGGTCTACGGACTGACAGGCCGGGTGCATCTGCTGTGGCAGAATGATGCTGTTGTTATATTTTACGGCCTGACCGGCCGCAGACTTGTTGAAAAAACGCTGTTTTCTTTACATCCCCGATAGATAATGATAGAATGAAATCGTATCAGGAAATCATATCTATGGAGAGGTAAGAATGCAGCGTTATTTCAATACGGAGGGACGGTGCCGGCAATCTGTTAGTTTCCGGACGAAGAAATTGGAAATTGTGGAAGCAGTAATGTAGCTGCAGCGGATTAGGGATGGGTGATTTTTATGGAACGATTTATGAGCAGATTTAAGAAAAATATTCAGCGGACGGGTGAAGCGCTGGAGAGCGTGATGGCAGTTATCGTGCTGTTCGGCATTCTGTTGTCCGTCTACAGTCTGTTGAAGGATTTCGAGATCTTTCATTCGCTGGCGGTGGACACTTCGGCGTTTAAGCCTTTTCTGGAGGACGTCTTTGTGATCGTCATTGGTATTGAGTTCCTGCAGATGCTGTGCCGGCCGAATTCCGACAATGTCATGGAAGTGCTGATCTTTCTTGTGGCAAGGCATATGATCCTGGGTGATACGACGCCGGTGGATGATTTCGTGTCGGTCATCAGCGTGGGTATTCTGTGCGCACTGCGCAGATATCTGCATGTGACGCGGAAGAAAGAGGAAGCAGAGCAGGAGAACGGAGTGGACGGAGTCTGACTGACAGTATGACATATGGCTGTGGTTCAGTTGATGCAGTGACAGTCGGGTTTAAGTATGACCGAACGGTCTGGCGTCTGCAGTTAAACAGAAGCGGGACGCTGACAGGATAAATGTAGAGGAGGTCTGGACTATGGGGTTTTATGTTAATCCGAAAAACAGGGGATTCTGGGAATCCATTCGTTCTAAGATTTATGTAGATAAGACAGGATTGATTGCCTGTACGAACGAGTACATTAATACAGAGCAGAAGTTTATCTGTGTCAGCAGGCCGAGACGTTTCGGAAAATCCATGGCACTGAAAATGCTTGCCGCGTACTACAGCCGTGGCTGCGATTCCGCAGATTTGTTTGCAGGTCTGCAGATCGAGAGAGAGGAGACTTATCGGCAGCACTTGAACCAGTATGATGTGATCTGGTTGAACATGCAGCAGTTCCTGATCGAGGCCGCTCCGGGAAAAGTTACGGAATATCTGACCGAGGAGGTAATGCGCGAGCTCAAAAAAGAATATGGAGAGCTTTTAGACTGTCAGGACAGGGGGCTTGCCGTGGCGCTGCGGGAAATATTTGTGGAGACGGACAGGCAGTTTATTTTTCTGATCGACGAATGGGACTGCGTGATGCGTGAAAGGCAGGCGTCAGAGGGGTTACAGAAGCAGTATCTGGATTTTTTGAGAAACCTTTTGAAGGACCAGCCTTATGTGGCGCTTGCCTATATGACGGGGATCCTACCGGTGAAGAAATATGGGGAGCACTCGGCGCTCAACATGTTCTGGGAATATTCGATGACAGACCAGAAGGCGTTGGAAGAGTATACCGGATTCACGGAAGATGAAGTAAAAGCATTGTGCGACCGGTTTCAAATGGATTTCGACGAGACTTGCAGCTGGTATGATGGTTACAGTTTTACAAGATTTCAGCATATCTTTAACCCGCGTTCCGTGGTGGAAGCCATGTGCAACCGCAGGTTTTCCAATTACTGGGTTTCCACGGAAGTGTATGACGCGCTGAAGATCTATATGGATATGGACTTCGACGGATTAAGGGAGGATATTGTGCGTATGCTCGGAGGCGGTCGTGTGCGGGTCAATACGCGCAGCTTTCGTAATGATATGCGTAATCTGGATTCGAAGGATGATGTGCTGACGCTGCTGATCCATTTGGGATATCTGGCCTACGATTCCGGGCGGAAGGAGACGTTTATCCCCAATAAGGAGATCATTGAGGAATTTGAGAATGCCATGAGTACGGGCGGCTGGCCGGAGGTAATGCGCGTTTTGAAAGCGTCGGAGCAGCTGGTGGAAGATACGCTGGCCGGTCGGGAGAGCAGGGTGGCCGAGGGACTTGACCGGGCGCATACAGAGGTTTCTTCTATTCTAACCTATAATGATGAGAACTCGCTGGCCTGTGCCATCGGACTGGCCTATTACAGTGCGAGGAAGGATTACAGGCTGATCCGGGAACTGCCCACCGGCAGGGGCTTTGCGGATATCGTGTTCCTGCCGCTGCCGCATACGGGGAAACCGGCGCTGATTGTAGAACTGAAATATGATAAATCCGCACGGACGGCGATCCGGCAGATCAAGGACAGACAGTATATACAGGCGCTGGAGGACTATACGGGCGAAATATTGCTTGTGGGGATCGGTTACGACAAGGACAATGCTGACAAGCCGCACAGCTGTGTGATCGAGCGGTGGGAGAGTCAGGCCTGCGCAGATACCGGCAGATGATAAAACCTGATTATTCAGTATACGGCGACGAAGACAGCGTCGGCATATGCGGGAGACTGGAGGAGAAACGAGGGCACGAGGATGAAAACTGGGCTTTTCTGGAGCTTGGTAACTGCCTGGACTTTCTCTATGAGAACGAAGCGGGGGAGAGACAAATTTCCCGGAGAAAGGTGAGTGGGAGCTGCGCGAACGCGGTCAGAGAGGAATGGCCACGGCGGAGCATGTATTCGAGAAGGCAAAGGTGATCGTGGAATAGAGACGGATAACCGTGCATGGAAATGTTGCAGAATGACAGGAGTTTACCGGAGTGCTGGTGGACTCCTGTTTTTGACGGATGAAAAGTTTTCTGCTGATTCGGGATTTGCGAAAGAGGTGCCGGACAGGTCGTAAAATGCATAACAAAAGTCAGGAAAAAGCTATTTTCGTGAAGCAAAGTTCTTTAAGATGTATTTACGGATCACATTTCAGAATGGAGGAGCATATGAATCAATATTATGGATCACGGCCGGGAATGGTCACGGAACAGGAAAGGGAGCACAGTAAGATCGTACGAGACGTTGCGGCCAGGGGAATGGTGCTTCTGGAAAACAAAGGCGTACTGCCGATCAAAGAGGGCAGCAGGGTAGCTCTGTATGGATACGGCGCCAGACATACGGTGACCTGCGGGCTGGGAGCCGCCAGTTTTCAGGACAGGGAAGCAGTGAGCATAGAGGACGGGTTAAAGCGGGCCGGTATTGAGATCGTGTCTGGAGAATATCTGGATCGTTATGAGAAGATCATACAGGAAGAGGAAGAAGATTATTATGACAAGATCCGCAGAGCGGCTAAGGGCGACCTTCTGCAAGGGGTCATGAAGATGTATGCGGAGCCGCTTGTACCTCATGGACAGCCGATCATTACCGAAGAAGATATCAGCAGGGCGGATGCCGATACGGCGGTCTATGTGATATCCAGAACGGCGGGAGAGGGGGCGGATCGGAAGGTGGTGGCAGGAGATTATCTGCTTTCGCCGGAAGAAAAGGAGAACCTGGCATTCCTGTCAAAGAATTATCGGGATCTGGTGGTGCTTTTGAATGTAGGCGACGTGATCGACACGGCAGAACTGCGAGAGCTGTCAAACCTGGGTGCAGTTCTGGCCGTGGGACAGGCAGGCGGCATTACCGGGCTTGCAGTGGCGGATGTGGTTACGGGTAAAGTCGTGCCGGAGGGGAAACTGGCATCCACCTGGGCGAAACGGTATGAGGACTATCCTTCCGCGCATACTTTTGCAGCCAGGAATGGGAATCTGGATGATGAATTCTATACGGAAGGCATCTATGTAGGATACAGGTACTTCGACACCTTTGGCATAGAGCCTGCCTATCCCTTTGGCTACGGGTTATCCTACACGGAGTTCGATATGACGGTGGAGGCAGTCGAAAAGGAAAAAGACAGGATCAGTGTGGAGGTGCTTGTGAAAAACTGCGGCACTGTCTTTGCCGGTCGGGAAACGGTCCAGGTCTATGTCTCGGCCCCGCAGGGAGAACTGGAAAAGCCGTGGCAGGAGTTGAAGGGCTTTGCAAAGACAGGAGTGCTTGCGCCAGGACAGAGCGAACGTGTCAGGATATCCATGCCGGTCACTCTGTTTGCTTCTTACAGTGAGAAGGAAAGCGCATGGGTGCTGGAGACGGGAGAATATTTGGTACGGGTAGGAAATTCTTCCCGCAATACCCACATCGTGGCAGTGTTGTCAGTGAGGGAAAGGATACTCAGTGAACAGTGTAAGCCGCTGTTTCAAAAGGATTGTGAGTTTGAGGAGATCTGTGCGGCGAAACGGAAACTGTCGAAACAGGACAGAGAGGAAGCAGAACGAGCCTGCAGGATCTGCATCTGTCCGGAAGATGTGGAAACAGTCGTTCATTCCTATACATTCTGTACAGCGAATTCTGCGGGAGAGAGTATCTGTCAGGGGCAGCACCTTCCCACATTTCAGGACGTATGTTCCGGTACAGCCAGTCTGGAGCAGTTGGTCGATTCCCTGACGGCGGAGGAACTGACTTATCTTTGTATCGGTCATTTTGACGGGGATCAGAGCGCGTCCATTGTCTGTGCAGGCACGGGCAGCGACCAGAAAGATTACCCGGTAAACCTTGTGCCTGGTTCCTGTGATACGACAAGAGAATTGCTGGAGCGCAGAGGAATTCCCAATATCCACTGTGCGGACGGTGGTTCCGGCGTGCGCATTTTGCCGGAATTTGAATTGGATCAGGCAGGAAATTTGATAACGGAGGGACTTTATTCCGTGCGTGGTGTGAGCAGGATTCTGGGCAGAGATTACATTACAGACAGAAAAAACAACAGGATATATGAGCAATATACCACCGGATTACCGATCGCCACACTTCTGGCCCAGACCTGGGACAGGGAGCTGTGCAGGAAATGCGGTGAGATTGAAGGCCGGGAAATGCAGCGCTTCCATGTGGAACTGTGGTTGGCGCCCTCTATGAATCTGCACAGGAATCCGCTTTGCGGCAGAAATTTTGAGTATTATTCGGAAGATCCGTTTATCACCGGTGCCTGTGCGGCGGCGGTAACGGACGGCTTGCAGAGTTTCCGCAGGGCAGGGGTCACGCTGAAGCATTTTGCCTGCAACAATCAAGAAGATAACCGTCACGGAACGAACGTGCATATCTCCGAAAGAGCGATCCGTGAGATTTATCTGAAGGGGTTTGAACTGTGCGTGAAGAAAGCGCGTCCTGAAGCGGTGATGTCGGCCTATAATCTGATCAATGGCATACACTGCGCCAATCATTACGATCTTCTGACTACGGTACTGCGGGAGGAGTGGGGATTTGACGGTATCGTAATGACCGACTGGGGTACCACATCCCAGGCGGGAAATGAGGGACGTAAATATAAAGCATCTACCTGTGCCGGATGTATTCAGGCCGGCAATGATCTGATCATGCCGGGCGCCAAAGAGGATTTTGATAACCTGTACCGATCAGTGTGCGATGGTGAGGTGAGCATGGTACAGATCAGAAGGTCCGCCGGAAGATTGCTGCGGATGATGCTCAGGCTGTCATTGACTTAACCAGAGATCTGTGGCGCTTCGGCATGAAGGAAAAATGAACTGTTTACTGCGGGGTATTTTTATTGGGAAAGTATTGGGAGAGAAGAAGGAGACAGTATGGCAGATATATCACAGAAAGAAAACAGTATGGGAACACAGAAAATGAATCGTCTGATCTTGTTTACCGGGATACCCCTGATGGTCAGTTTGTTTATCAATTCCCTGTATAATTTTGTAGATTCCATGTTTGTATCACAGGTATCGGAGAAGGCGTTGACGGCCCTTTCTCTGGCAGCTCCTGTACAGCTTCTGGTATCGGCGCTGGGACTGGGAAACGCAGTGGGGTTGAACGCCGTGATATCCAGGGCGCTCGGAAGAAAAGAGGCGGGAGAGGTCCGCAGGGCGGCGGATGCGGCAATTTTTATCGCTTTTTGTTCATGGGTTGTGATCACCGTATTGTGCCTGCTGTTCGTGAAGCGCTATTTTGCATGGCAGTCAGGCGGGGATGAGGAGATCGCAGCGTATGGCGTTCAATATCTGGCAGTATGTATGTTGTTTTCGCTGGGACAGATGGGGCAGTGGGTATTCGACCGCTTTGTCATCGCAAGCGGACGTTCCGGTCTGTTTCTGTTTACGTTGTCGGCAGCTTCGGTAACGAATCTGATTCTTGATCCGATTTTTATTTTCGGCCTGTTTGGCGTGCCGAGGCTGGAAACACTGGGCGCAGCCATTGCCACGGTGATCGGGCAGACGGTGGGAATGTTTGCCGGGATTGTCATTAACCGCAGATGGAACCGGGAGATTCCTTTTGGGTTTACGTGCCGGCCGGACAAAAGAAGTGTCGTGGAAATCTTGAGAGTCGGTTTCCCATCCACGCTGGTGCAGATCCTGACTTCCTTTGTGGGTATTTTGATGAACTCCATTTTGATCACATTTTCCTCCACGGCCGTAGCCGTCTACGGAATCTGCATACGCATCAATGGGATTTCAACAGTGGGAAGCCACGGGATCACCAATGGTCTGATCCCGATTGTTGCTTATAACTATGGAGCCGCCGACCGGAAGCGTGTCGCAGGGGCAGTGCGGTGGTCGCTTCTGTATGGCGCATTGTTTTATCTGTTCTTTTTTGCGGTGCTGGAGCTTGCGCCTGCATGGGTGCTGCGTATTTTTGAGGCCTCGGACTATATGCTGGCGATCGGGATACCGGCGCTTCGCATCCTGGCATTGGCATGGCTTGTGGCTGTTCCGGCGCTGGTCATTTCGGCAGGGCTGCAGGGATTATCCATGGGCATGAGCAGCATGATCCTCACGATGGCGAGACAGGCAGTTCTGCCGCTTGTTTTTGCAGGGATATTCAGCAGATTCGGAGATCTGGAACTGTTGTGGACCGGTTTTATCCTTGCGGAATTTCTGGGGATACCGCTGACAGTGTGGTTTTGGAGGAAAGGTTATGGGCAGCTGGAGTCGTCCACCTCTTGTTGCAGTTGTTGGAGAAAAGTATTGGAGGCTCTTGAAAGAACCTGATATTTTTTCCATACAATGCAAAGTTCTGCCTCCAAAGCAGGGAAAAGCGGCCTGAAACAAAGATTGCTGTCCCCGGTTGTATTGATGAGTTTATCCAATGCAATCACATATCCAAATCCTTTTTTTACAAACTGAGCTGCATTATAGACCAGGTCATAGGTTGCAACGATATTGAGCCTGGAAATATCTGACTTCAGCCAGCGGAACATTTCTGTATTGATTGAGGTCTGATGGGATACGATCAGGGGCTTATCCCACAAATCTTCGGCACAGATATTTTCTTTTTCTGCTAAGGGGCTGTCTTTGCGCATCAGAACGCCCCATAGGTCTTTTTGGGGGAGTTTTATGTAATTGTACCTGCTGATAGCTGAGGCCCCGACTAACAGCCCGAAGTCGATTAAGCCTTTATCCAGTTTTTCCATAACACGTTCTTCATCACCGCTGTAAATGTGGTAATGGATGAGCGGGTGTTTTTTTTGCAGATCCTGTGCTGCCTGCGCCAAAAAGGATATGCTTTCGGTTTCCCCGCAGCCAATATAAATATCTCCATTGATATTCTCATTGGAAGATGTCAGTTCCGCTTTTGTCTTTTCCATCAGATCAACCAATTCTTCCGCACGTTTGCGGAGCAGCATTCCGTCTTCGGTCAGCGTAACCTTTTTGCTCCCACGGATGAGGAGCTGTTTCCCTAACTCTTCTTCCAGGTCTTTTAGTTGCCTGGAAAGGGGTGGCTGTGTCATGCGGAGTGTTTCTGCTGCTTTGGTGATGCTTTCCTCCCTTGCAACCGCAAGAAAATATTGCAATACCCGAATATCCAAGTAAAAAACCTCCTTAATCGTATCATTGCCTTCATTATAACAAACCAATCGATACTTTTCAAGTATGGAAATCCGTGCGATATATGTATTTGATATTAAGAATAAGAAGATTTATTATAATGGCATGGATGGAAGCGGTTGTTCGTGTAAGGTTCAAAGTGGATGAAATTGAAAATTATATCATTTGTTTGTGTAAGAATGGAGGTTTATATACCTGAATTGAGTGCCTGTCAAAAAGAAATAGCGGCTGTATTGAAAAAAATTCTAAAGTTGACCTGCATACAAGGAATTACGGTTTTTTGCAGAAATCGTTGTGATATTGTCAGTCGGAAGTAATTTCATTTGTGGCAAGAAAGGTTGACAGGCGTGACATTTTGGCGGGAGTGACCGGCGTTGACTTTAGCCTTTCCAGTATGGTAAGCCCTGTTTTGCTGTTAGTTGTGGTAACAGGTGCGCTTTCAAAGAAAATGGGAAAGGAAATACCGGATGCAGTAAAATGGTTCCGGCTGGCTTCTTATGTATTGTTGATGGTCATGCCGTTTATTCTGACAGCAGGCTCTCCATTTCAATAGAACGTTCGTTATTCTAAGTATGTTTTTTGATAAAATAAATACCTTTTAGGTATTAAGAACGATATTTAATATGTATTTGATATTATGCTTGCAACAATTTACAATAGAAAGCGTAAGAAGGAGGGTAAAAGCTGGCAGAAGCAAACGATATGTATGGGAGCATTTATCAAAACTTACTGGACGCAGGCTGTAACCAGCAGACAGCAGATCAGTGTATGGTGTTGGTAAAAGAAAACCGATTTACAGATATGATGCAGATACTCGCAAGGTATAGAAAGACTTTGCTTAGTTCCCTCCATAAAAGTCAGAAGCAGATAGACTGTCTT
>OFFY01000958.1_pt1 | contig 26769 bp, 18 predicted proteins | sample 1521481 | NCBI WGS metagenome assembly OFFY01 (sample SAMEA3504117, study PRJEB24116) | mouse gut metagenome | biome: mouse gut; feature: mouse-associated habitat; material: faeces | place: Denmark | collected 2011
AACGAACTGAGTTATAAACAATTGAAAATCAACTGGGAATAAGTGCCCAGTAATGAGCTATACTATAAAATTTTAGGAGTTATGGACCGCAACTTCACTGCGATATATTTCTTGATGTGCGTCAGCGCTCTTTTTTTGGCAGCCTTGGCCTTTGTCTCGTGCGAAAAGATTATAGAACTGCCTACCGTTTCCGGTGGAGGCAGGCTTTATGTCGAGTGTTTCCCGTCTGACGGGACAGATACGACTTTTGTATATGTATCCGGAACAAGGCCTGTAGGCAAGAATACAGTCGTGAGAGACCTTACAGGGGTGTCTGTGGCAATGTCCGTTAACGGTAGGCCCTCCGACATTGAATTACGGACAGTATATAGGCATCAGGCTGTGTTTTATATGGTTTGTCCTCTGTGTACAGGTGATGAGGTTGCACTTACGGTTTCTGCTGAGGGTTATCCTACGGTGTCTTCCAAATCAACAGTTCCGGAGGGGCCGTCTTTTGAACTCGACAGGGAACTGTACGGCGGAAATATCCGTCACTACCTGTCTTTTACTGCTCCTGGTGACGGCCTGAAGTCTTATTACGGAGTGAAGATGCGCGGGACGCTTACTTACAGCCATGTATCGTGGAGCAATGGAGCGCCTGAATATTCCGTGACAGAAACTCCTATGGACTTGTCGTTTGAGGCTCACAATCTTTCGGAGATGTTCACTGATAATATTACAGGTGCAAAGCCCATAGCAGTGCATTTTGTCAATGGCGGGTTGATGACTGTTTTTGAGGATGACGGAGGCAAGTCGGGCCGGCTTGATATTTCTCTTGATGTACCTTATATTCGTGACAGATATGACTATACTACATTGACCGATACACTTGTAAGACGCTGTCATTATAATCTGGAGGTGTTCAGTGTCAGCCAGGAGGCCTACAAGTTCCTCAACCCTAAGATAAATTACTCTCTGCTTGCCGCAGGCCTGGTGCCCCCGTTCATGAGCACTGGTAATATTGACGGAGGTTATGGAATGCTCTCCTGTATGGGAAGGTCTGATACCGGGTGGCTCGCTAACATGGAGCCTATTCCATAATGTTGCGGCTTCATTAGTCAAGTCTTCAATGGTTCTTAATAAGAAAAAGACCGGTCACTTAAAAAAAGGCCGGTCTTTCTTGTGGTTTGAGTTCAGTTTATCTGATATAGCTCGTAAGGAGCTTCAGTTTGCCTTCTGGGGTGAATGTCACTGAGCCTGTGCATGCGGGCACGAGGACGGTCTCACCTTGGCGGAGACTTACGGTATTGCCCTCTGAGTCTGTCAGTGAGCCTTTGCCTTCTGTGCAGATTACTATCAGGAAAGAATCCAGGGATTTCACTTCCTTGGTGACAGGCTTGTCAAGGTCATAGAGGGAAGTCGTGAAATACTCACAAGACACAATCTCGTTTTCCTCATTCTGCTTCTCTGTGTAGGCTGTCTTATAGTCAGGAAGGACTGTATAGTCGATGGCTGCCTTTGACAGTTCGGTATGAAGCTCGCGCGGCTTTCCGTCAAGTCCCTTGCGTCCGAAATCGTAAATCCTGTACGTGATGTCAGATGTCTGCTGGATTTCAGCGATGAAGCAGCCGCTTCCTATGCTGTGGATACGTCCGGCAGGAAGGAAGAACACGTCACCGGCCTTTACATTGTAGTCATGCAGTACCTCTGTCACAGTGTTGTCATCTACTTTAGAAGCATATTCCTCTGGAGTGATGTTCTTTGTCAGACCTGACATGAGGTGGGCCTTCTCGTCAGCCTGAACGACATACCACATCTCTGTCTTGCCTTTCGAGCCATTGTGCCTTTCCGCTGCGAGCTTGTCGTCAGGATGTACCTGGATGGAAAGGTCGTCACGCGCATCAATGAATTTGACCAGGAGAGGGAACTCCGTTCCGGTCTTTTCATATACTTTCTGGCCGAGCAGCTCGCCTTTGTATTCCGCTGCAAGCTCAGCCACGGTCTTGCCGGCGAGTTCTCCCTCAGCTACGACAGATTCATTACCCTTTACACCTGACAGCTCCCAGCTCTCTCCAATGTTGTGCTGGTCTGTCTCCACGCCCTTGAAAGGCGCGATTTTTTCACCGCCCCATACGACGGATTTGAATATTGTCTTGAATTTTAATGGATACATATCTTTTTAATGGTTTGGCCTTTGCGGGCCGTTGGAATCTATTGCTTGTCAAGCTGGTTAAGCGCGAAGGTGTATGCTCCGACAGAGATGGCCTTGCTGGCTCCCATTTTCGAGATTGCCACTCCGATGCGCTTCTGAGGGTCATAGATTACCTCAATGTCGCTTCCGAAAATCTTGAGTCTCCTCTGCTCTCCGCGTGCGAACTCTGCGAACTCCTCCTCATTGTCCAGGTCATAGACCTTCATCTGCACCCTGTCAAGCTGGTCGCCCGAAAGCGTGCCTATCTTGCTTCTGAGTGAGGCAAGGAGCGACGGCATTATATACTTGCGTGCCGCTGTGATTCCTCCTCCGATTACGATGAGACCGTCAGTAAGCGTCACGGCCGTAGCCATTGCGTCTCCGGCTACCTCTCCCATCTCGGCAAAGGCTTTCTTGGCAGCTTCAGCATCTCCGGTCCTTATGCCCTCAGCCACATCAAATATGTCCTTAGGCTCAAGACCATGGTCAGGGTTGCCGGAAAGTTCACCATAAACTCTCTTTACAGCTCTGACAGCTACTCCTTCCTCCACGATAACGTTCTGGTTCTTCTTATGCGGCAGGCAGAATGTCTCCACGCATGAGTTGTCTCCGCGGTTAAGCTCCCCGTTGACAATCATTCCGATACCGAAACCTGTTCCGAAAGTATAGCCGAGCATGTTCTTGTAGCGTTTTGCGCTGCCGGCCATCTCCAGCTTCTCGTTTATCTCCGGAAGAACACCTCCGAGGGCCTCGCCGTAAGCAAAGAGGTCTCCGTCATTGTTGATGAAGACCGGAATGCCGAACTTCTTCCTGAGGAACGGTCCGAGGGCGACTCCGTCCCTGAAAGAAGGGAAATTCGGAAGGTAGCCTCCGATGATTCCGTTAGGGTAGTCAGCAGGTCCTGGGAACGCGAAACTGATTGCAACCGGCTTTTCGCCAAGCCTGTTTATGATTTCCTGGAAACCGTTGACCATTGTGCCGAGGCACTGCTCAAGGTCGTGCGAGTTTGACGGAAGAGTGAGAGGATTCACTATGAATTCACCCCCTCTCATTGCTCCGAATACCATGTTTGTTCCTCCTGCATCGAGAGTCAGGACTATACGCTGGTCTGTTTTGTAATGTGTCATGATTATGTCAGTTTATTTGCATTCGAAATGTAGTGTCCCGCCTTCTGTGAGGCTCTTGTGGCTGATGCGGTATTTCCCGAAATTCTTGCCCGAGAGGCTGATGCGGGAAATGCGCTTTCCGCCGTCCTTTGTTATGACAATCTTGTCATGTCCTGAGCAGATTGACGGGTCAATGCTTATTTCAATCTTGTCAAAGCGCGGTGTAGTGAGCATGTATGCCGGCTCACCCGGGCAGTCAGGATAGAAGCCCATCATCGAGAATACGGCCCATGCTGACATGGTTCCTGTGTCGTCATTGCCAGGGATACCGTCCGGAAGTGTCGTGTAATGCTTGTCAAGCAACTTGTCAACAAGCTCCTGCGTGCGCCATTCCTCTCCCTTGAAGTAGCTGAAAAGATATGGATAGGCAATGTCAGGCTCATTCGCCGGGTCGTAAAGCCCCTCTTCAAACACTTTCGCCAATTTGTTCACGAAAGCCTTGCGTCCGCCCATCAGTTTTGCAAGGCCGGCAATGTCATGCGGCACATAGAAAGTATAATTCCATGCGCTTCCTTCGTGGAATCCAGGTACAGGTTCGAAATTTTCTCCCTGGCGCGGGTCGAAAGGAGCGAGGAACTTGCCGTCCATGGTTATCGGACGGAATGTGCCGGATTCTGTGCTGTAATAATGCTTGTATCCGAGAGAACGCTGCCTGAACAATTCCGCGTCCTCCGGTTTGCCGAGGTCTGACGCCAGAAGTGACAGGGCGTGGTCTGCAATATAGTATTCCAGCGCATGTGAGACTGAATTGTCTCCCGACAGGTCGGCTGCGTAGAATCCGAGCGGTACATATCCTTTCTCGATGTACGGGTCAATGTCCGGACGCATCAGATTGTCCTTTCCCGGAGTGTCTGCGGACTTGATGAAAGCCTCATATGCTTTGCTGATGTCAAAATCACGCAGGCCCTTGAGCCATGTGTCGGCTATCACAGGGATTGCTGGGTCTCCTTCCATGGTGAAAGTCTCCCTTCCGTAAAGCTCCCATTTCGGCATCCATCCCCAGTCGTCATATATTCCTATCATCGAGCGCACCATGTCGCGCTGCCTTTCCGGATATACGAGCGTCATGAGCTGGTGGAGATTGCGGTAAGTGTCCCAGAGAGAGAATACTGTATATCTGTTTTCTCCTTCAGGTACGCGTCCTGTTCCGTCGTTCTCTGCCTTAGGATATTCACCGTTCACATCGTTGAGGATATTAGGGTGTATCAGCGTATGGTAAAGGGCGGTGTAGAAGACCTCCTTGTCTTTCCTGGTGCCTCCCTCAACCTTTATTCGTGACAAGTCCGCCTCCCATTTTGCGGCTGCCTGGGCACGTACCTTGTCGAAGCCGAAATCCGGCTGTTCCGCCTCAAGGTTCTCCCATGCATTCTTGCAGCTTACGAAAGAGACGCCCATCTGAAGCTCAATCTGCTCGCCTTCCTCAGTGTCGAAAGAGAACCAGTAGCCGAGCTGGTTGCCGGCAAGTTCCCTTCCGTAACGGGTGTATATCTTGTATTTGCCGTTGTCCGGAGTCCATTCAGCTTCAACTCCCGTCATCTTTGGCTGCTTCTTCCAGAATCCGCTCTCAGACGGCTTGCGGTTTACACGGATTGCAAAATAAACAGGAAACACTGCCTGCGGGTTATAGCAGAAAGTGCCTGCGAGCCTCATTCCCTCAATCTCGGTGTCGCTGACTTTCCTGACCCATGCTCCGGTCTCATTAGTGAGTCCTTCACCGAGGTTTACCAGAATGTTGCCCCTGCCGGCAGGGAAGGTGTAGCGCTCTGCTGATGTGCGTGTCGTGGCGCTGGCTTCCGCCTTTATGCCGTAAGCCGTCAGTTCGCAGCTGTAATATCCCGGCTCGGCATGTTCGGCAGTATATTCTGATCCATGTATATGGTGGTCAGGATAAATGGCTCCAGTCGTAGGCATCGTAAGCACCACTCCGAGTTCAGGGCATCCCACTCCGCTGAGGTTCACATGAGAGAATCCTGTGAAGAACTTGTTTTCAAAGCAGTAAGGAGTTGACCACCACCTGCTGTCCTTGTCATAGACATTAAGGTCCGAGCCCATCACGTTGAATGGAGTTACGGACATCATGCCGTTAGGACATATTGCACCAGGGTTGGTCGTACCGAAATTGGTAGTGCCGACAAACGGATTCACGTAATCTGTGACTTTGTCTGAAGCACTTGCTGCAACTGCAATCATGCAGGTGAGCAGTGTGGCAAATGTTCTTGTTTTTCGTGTCATGGATTATGTTTTAGTATTACGGCTGCCCCGCGGACGAGGGCATGGCCCGGTCATTCGCAAAGCAGCCGTAAACATTATTGGAATTTTAAAGAATGCTTGTCTTCTTCGTGAACTCGATGATTTCATCGACATATCCGAATGCAAGTCCCACCACAGTGTCGGCGCATCCGTAATATACGGCAACGCGTCCTGTCTGAGGGTCGTGCAGAGATGCACAAGGGAAAGTCACGTTAGGCACGTCGCCGGTGCATTCATACAAAGTTTCAGGATGAAGCAGGTATGGACCTGTACGGGCAAGCACTTTCCAAGGCTGCTCCAGGTCGAGAAGTGCCGCTCCGAATGAGTAGTTGTATCCCTGGCAGGTGTGGTGTACGCCGTGGTAGAACATGAGCCAGCCTTCTGAAGTCTCGATAGGGACAGGGCCAGCACCTATCTTGCAGCACTGCCATGCGCTCTTCTCGAAATCAGACGGTCCCATCACGTGGCGGTGGTGGCCCCAATACTCAAGGTCAGGTGACTCAGAGTAGAAAATGTCGCCGAAAGGAGTGTGGCCTGTGTCGCTCGGACGTGAAAGCATTGCATACTTGCCGCCTATTTTGCGCGGGAACATCACTCCGTTCCTGTTGTACGGAAGGAATGCATTCTCCAGCTGATGGAATGTCTTGAAGTCATCGGTCCAGGCAATTCCGATTGTAGGGCCATGGTAGCCGTTGCACCATGTAACGTAATATTTGTCATCTATTTTTGCAACGCGCGGGTCATAGCCGTACACCCATTCGCCGACCTCAGGAATGTCACAGTCGAATTTGAGGGTTTCCGGGTCCAGCTCCCAATTGATGCCGTCCTTGGAAAAGCCCACATGAAGGGTCATCCTGATATTTGTATCATCCACACGGAAAACTCCGGCGTATCCGCCGTTGAACGGCACTACGGCCGAGTTGAATATGCTGTTTGAATTGGGAAGAAGATTTCTCGGAATCACAGGATTGGCGGAGTATCTCCACATTGTTGTCTTGCATCCTGCCGGGCGCTCTTCCCAAGGCATGTCCGGCAGCGGGTTGCCGGCGATTTTAAGATTGTCTGTCATTTCAGTTTGATTTAAACTCTTATATACACACAAAGGTACTCCAAAAAATCGAATGGAGCACCTTTGATGGCGTAAATTTTATTCTCTTGCAGGCTTGTCCGTCATGATGAACTCCAGGTCTGCTCCCTTGCTCAGCTCTTCCCAGCTCAGGAAGTTGCAGTCATGTTTCTTGCCGTTTACCTTGAGGCTGCTTATGTAAGTCTGTGGCGTCTCTCCTTTGCCGTCAGCATTCTTTGCGGATATCACAAGCTCCTTTCCGTTTTCAAGATGTACGGTTGCCTTGCTGAAATAAGGCCTTCCGATTGCATATTCCTCAGATGCCGGGCATACAGGATAGAATCCGAGTGCGGAGAACACGTACCATGCGGATGTCTGTCCGTTGTCCTCGTCACCGCAATAGCCGTCCGGAGTCGCGCTGTAAAGCCTGTCCATGACTTCCTTAATGTGCCACTGAGCCTTGTGCGGCTGTCCTGCCCAGTCATAAAGATAAATCATGTGCTGGGCCGGCTGGTTTCCATGTGCGTAATTGCCCATGTTTGCGACCTGCATCTCCGTTATCTCATGTATGCGGTAGCCGTAGTAGCTGTCGTCATATACCGGAGGTACCACGAACACGGAGTCGAGCATTGCGCTGAACTCCTCTGCTCCGCCCATCTGCTCCATAAGGCCGTCCACATCGTGGAAAACGGACCATGTGTAATGCCATGTGTTGCCTTCTGTGAACGCGTCACCCCATTTGTATGTGCTGAACGGCTCCTGGAAGCTTCCGTCGGCATTGCGTCCGCGCATGAGGTTTGAGCTCTTGTCAAAGACATTCATCCAGTTGCCGGACCTTGCCTCCCATTTGTCCAGTTCCTCCTGAGGACGTGAAAGCCTCTTGGCAATCTGGAGGATGCACCAGTCATCGTATGCATATTCAAGCGTGCGTGCCACGTTCTCGTGTATGTTCACATCATAAGGGACATAGCCGATGGTGTTGTAATACTCGTGTCCGAGTCGTCCGGTTGAGCTTACCTCAGGATGCACATGCTCTGTTCCATAGACGATGCAGTCATAAAGCACGTTCAGGTCTTCATCTGATATAAGTCCTTTCACTGCCGCGTCTGCGACAACTGAAGCGGAGTTGTTTCCTACCATGCATCCCCTGTGGCCCGGGCTGGCCCATTCAGGAAGGAATTTGTTTTCGCGGGCTACATTTGCAAGACCCTGCTGAATCTCCTCATTAACAGACGGATATACAAGGTTGAGAAGCGGGAACAATGCACGGAATGTGTCCCAGAATCCGGTGTCTGTATATAGATATCCGTCGCATATCTGTCCGTTGTACGGGCTGTAATGCACAGGCTTGCCGTCCGCATTGATTTCATAGAACTTGCGCGGGAACAATACGCTCCTGTACAGGCATGAGTAGAATGTGCGGTACTGGTCAACTGTTCCGCCTGCCACTTCTATACGCCCGAGAACTTCATTCCATCTGTCTTTGGCCTCATTCTTAACCTGCTCGAAGCTCTTGTCGGAAACCTCTTTCAGATTGAGCCATGCCTGCTCGAGTGAGATGAATGACGAGGCAGCCTGTACATTTACCTGCTCACCGCGTCTTGTGCTGAATCTTACTGACGCGATTGCGTGGTCAGATGTCACTTCGCAGCTTCCGTCACCCTTGCAGTTGCTCAGCTCGTGTGAAGGACCGTCGAATATGGATACCGACTCAAACTCCTTGTCGAAGGTAAGCACAAACCAGTTGCGGAAATTGTCTGGCACTCCGCCGCTGTTTTTTGTCGTATAGCCTACTATGGCTTTCTGCTGCGGAAGCACTTTTATGTACGAACCATTGTCGAACGCATCTACAACGATTCCGGATGTCTCTCCCTCCGGAAATGTAAAGCGCAGAGCGGCAGCCCTGTCTGACGGGGCAATCTCGGCATTTATGTCATGGTCGGCGAGATAGACCTGATAATAGTAAGGCTTTGCGGTTTCGCTCTTGTGCGAGAACCAGCTTGCGCGTGAGTCCTGGTCAATTGTCTTTGAATCACGCACTGGCATCACTGCGAACTGCCCGTAGTCGTTTATCCAAGGTGACGGCTGGTGTGTCTGCTTGAAGCCACGTATCTGGTGGGCATCATAACGGTATGCCCATCCGTCTCCCATTTTTCCGGTCTGTGGTGTCCAGAAGTTCATGCCCCACGGGAGAGCTGTCGCCGGATAGGTGTTTCCTGTCGAGAATGAATGCTCGGAAAGAGAGCCTGCGAGTGTAGTTACATAGTCCGCAGGGCTTTCCGCAGACGGTGTACAGGCTTTCTCGGCGCATCCCGCAGCCATGAGGGCTGCCAATAGTATCAATGCTGTCTTTTTCATCAATATATGTTTTTCAGTGTTTTATGTGTCAGATGATGCTGTTGAGGACATGGAGACGTCCGTCGTCAATTATTTTCATAATCAGCTCGCCGAACAAAGTATTCTGCCATGCGAACCACTCTCTTGTGAATACCTCTGAGTTGTCCTTGTTGAAAGACTCGTGCATGAATCCGGTTCCTGCGTCGGTTGTCATCAGCTGGGCGATACATTCGCGGATTTCATTGTCGTCATCTGAGGTAAATGCCTTCATCATGATGCTCATAGGCCATATGGCCTCTACTCCGATATGAGGGCCTCCAATGCCTTCTCCTGCCGCCCCGCGATAGAAATACGGGTTGGCTTCACTCCAGACGAAACGTCTTGTGTTCTTATAAACCGGGTCATTTGCAGGAACGTCACCAAGGTATGCCATTGCCAGGAGCGACGGAACGTTGGCATCGTCCATTATGAAACGGTTGCCGAATCCGTCAGCCTCGAATGCGTATATCTTGCCGTACTCAGGATGGTCGTAAACCGCATATTCTTTGAGGGCGGACTCTACTTCGGAAGCCAGGCTGCGGCACTCTTCAGCAAGAGCCGCATTGCCGTTTACAGTCTCAAGGATTTCCGCGGCTTTTTTCAGTGAATTGACCGCCATGAAGTTGGACGGAATCAGGAATTCGAATGTAGTCGCATCGTCAGAAGGACGGAAGGCGGATGCGATGAGTCCGACTGGCTTTACAGGATTGCCGCGTCCCACGACGCACTTGGTGTCGAGCTGGCGGTCAGTCGTGCGCAGGAACACATATTCCCCGTGTCCATCCTTGCGCTGCTGCTCTTTCAATGTCGCTACAATCTTGCCTATTGCCTCTTCCCATACCTTGCCGAAAACGGATGTGTCGCCGCTCTGCTTCCAGTATTCGTAAGCTAACCTTATCGGGTAGCAGTGTGAGTCGATTTCCCATTTGCGCTCGAAAACATAAGGGTTTGCGGCAGGCCAGTCTGTCTTGTTCGCGGCGCCGACAGGCTCCACATTGAACGCATTTGCATAAGGGTCTATGCAGATGCACTTGAACTGTCTGTTTATCACTCCCGCAATCATCCTGCGTACCTTAGGGTCTGTGTTGACATATCTCAGGTACGGCCATACCTGTGCTCCGGAATCGCGCAGCCACATTGCCGGAATGTCGCCCGTATATACGAATGTGTCCGGTTCTCCCTCTGAGTCCTCTCCGTAATGCACGGTCGTGTCGAGGGTGTTCGGATAGCAGTTGGCGAACATCCATGCCAGGCGCGGGTTCTCAAGCAAGGCTGTAACCTTTGCTATTTCCGCTTCTACGGCTTCAGAAGTGAAAAGCCTTTTCTGCTGCTCAGGACGCTGGTCATTATATTCCTCCGGCTCTTCCGGGCAGTACCACACCTTCGGCTCCGCTCCCATTTTGAGGACAAGTTCTCCTCCTGCGGCGATGTCTTTGTAATCAATATATCCCTTGGTGTATGTCTTTCCGTTGAGGGTTATGCCCTGGATGTATCTGTTGGTGTCGCTGTTGCCTTCTGCTGTTATGGTGAAAGTGCCTCCGGCAACTTTTATCTCAGCCTTGTCGAACAGAGGGGAGCCGAATACGTAACGTCCTCCGGCAGGCTCCACCTGATAGAATCCGAGTGATGAGAGAATGTACCATGCTGACATCTGTCCGACGTCCTCATTGCCTGAGAGACCGTCCGGAGCCGGATGATAGAGAGTGTTGAGCACCTGACGCACTTTGTCGGCAGTCTTCCAAGGCTGTCCAGCCATAGTGTAGAAGTACAGGATGTGGTGGCTCGGCTCGTTTCCGTGAGCATACTGGCCGATAAGTCCCGAGATGTCCGGAGAGGTCTCGGCTCCTTCGATTACAGATGATACCGTGAACAGGGAGTCAAGCTTTGCAAGCATCTGTTCCTTGCTGCCGAAACAGTTGATGAGACCATCAAAGTCATGCGGAACAAGCCATGCGTACTGCCATGCGTTGCCCTCGCAGTAGTCGTCTGCCCTGTGTGTTGAGGCAAACGGGTTGAACGGGGTGCGGAAACGTCCTTTGCTGTCTTTTCCGCGCATGAAGCGTGTCTGAGGGTCAAAAATGTTGAGATATGAGCGGCTTCTTTCGCTGAATTTTCCGTATGTCTTGAGGTATTCCTCTGCCTTTGATGCATTGCCGAGCGATTCAGCCTCTTCGGCCATGGATTTTGCTGCTGCAGCCAATGCTCCGTCCGCCAGCGCATATTCAAGTTCATAAGCGACTGACTCGCCGAAGAGCTCGCATGGTATGTATCCATATTTCATCCTGAGGTCCTGGCCGCGGTCAGGGCGCAGTGCGGAGGCTGTCATCGCTTCTAAAGCAAGGTCTTTGTCGAAGCCCCCGAAGCCTTTCATGATGGCGTCAGCCACAGGCGGGATGCCAGGGTTGCCGACCATGCAGTCTGTCTCGCAGCCCATCAGGTGCCATACTGGCAGCTTGCCCTGCTCCTTGTAGATATTGAGCATCGTGTTGATGATGTCCGCCTCTTTTTCCGGATGTATGATTGTCATGAGAGGCAGCGCAGCGCGGTATGTATCCCAGAGCGAGAATGTTGTGTAATTCGTGAAATCCGCACTCTTGTGCACCTTGCCGTCGGCTCCGCGGTAATCTCCGTTTACGTCGCAGAAGACTGAAGGAGCTATCATTGTGTGATACAGGCCTGTGTAGAACACTTTGCGTGCATCTGCATCCTTGGTCGTGATTTTGATTTTTGACAATTCCTGCTCCCATTTCTGCTCGGCAGCTTCTGCGGTTGCCTTGAAATCCCAGCCCGGCAGTTCCGCTTCCATGTTGGCCTGGGCGCCTTCCATGCTTACCGGAGAAAGGGCGACCTTGAGGAGTATCTGCTCGTTCTTTGAAGTCTTGAATCCTGCTTTTGCATAAAGAGGAAGCCTGTCACCGTCCTTGTTGTCTTTTTCTATTATTTCAAGACCCGTGAACGGCTTGGAGAACTCGGCGTAGAAATAGAGTTTCTGGTCATTGGCCCAGCCGCTTGAATGACGCCATCCTCTTATCGCGTTTTCACCGCATGCCTCGAAATGAGTGTCAGTAGCCTTGTCCCAGCATCCGCCGTTCTCAAGATCGAAGACTATTCCTGCCGTTTCCGATTCAGGGAAGGTATATTTGTGAAGTCCTGTGCGCTCTGTCGCCGTAAGCTCGGCCGTGATGGCGTATCTTGTAAGCGGAACGCTGTAATATCCCGGTCTGCTGATTTCGCGGGTGCGGTCGGCATATGACCACAGGCCTGACTGCTGGTCGTCTTCCGTTCCTCTGGCGTAAGTGAGCCTGTCACCTGTCACAGGCATTACGGTGATGTCGAACAGGTCTCCGATTCCTGTTCCGTTGAGATGTGTGTGTGAGAATCCGATGACCGTAGAGTCAGTCACGTGGTAGCCCGATGTCCAGTCCCATGTCTGCGGGATGCTGGTCGGCCCGAGCTGTACAAGTCCGAAAGGCACATTGGCTCCGACGAAGACATGGCCATGTCCTCCGGTTCCGATTTTTGTGTCCACGTACTTGACGTATTGCGTGTCGGACACTTGGTTCTGTCCGCATCCGGCAAGGGCCAGGGCTGCGATGGTGATTGTTCTGATGAAATGTCTCATTTAGAATGCGGTTATCTTTTTATATGTTTTGTTCCATATCCGGTTCCGGGCGTGTCTCCCGAATCTTCAGGCTGAAAATCATTACCGCAAAAATACTCAAAACTTTTCAAGTTGGCAAAACCAATTGCCGGAGAAAGACGGGATGGGAAACAGGACGAAAAAAGGGGACTGACTTTTCTGTCATCCCCTTGTGATGAAACATGAGTTTCAACTATGTCATTTGGCAATCTTCGCATCTGCCGAGGCCTGGTCAAAATCACCGAACCATTCGCGTGTCTTGGCTGCGGCCCTGGAGCGGATTTCCGGCGTGATGTTTTTCCATACTGTATGCAGTGCCCAAAGGGCCGCCGACAGGTCGTCGGCATATCCTATTACAGGCAGAAAATCCGGCAGCAGGTCCAGAGGGAGTATGAAATATCCCAAGGCGCCATAGACCTTGGCCTTGTCCGCATTGGACACGGAAGGGCTGCGAAGCACATAGTACAGCAGAAAAACCGAATATACGGTCTGTGCCCCGGCCTTTCTTGCGACCTTTATGAGCTTTCTGCCGAACTTCTTTTTAGAATAATGTCCCCCGTACTTTTCTATGTCCTTAGGATGTCTCATTGTCATTCTTTCTTTTTTGTCTGTCTCTTCTTGCCTTCGGCCCTCTTCGCCTTTCGCTTGGACTCGATGATAGCCTTCCGCACCTTTTCTTTCCTTGCCGCCTTGTTGATGCCTACGGTCACATTGTCAAATGCTCCGTCAGCACCCTTTATGAAAGAAGTGCCACGTCCGTGCTCATAATCCACGCGGTCGTATATCCTTTCCTCAAGACCGGTCTCGACAAGCTCGTAGTCAAGCAGTTTCTGTTCCAGGTTGGTCTTCTTGACGCGTATCCTTACGGTGTCGCCCAGATTATAAACGATATGCGAACGTTTGCCCTCAATCCTGTAGTGGTCCGCGTCAAACTCGAAGAAATCGCTCCTGATGTCCCTGAGGGCAATCATTCCCTCAATCTTCGTAGGGTTGATTTCAACATAGATTCCCCATTCGGTGAGTCCTGAAATGCTTCCCTCAAACTCGTAGCCTACCTTGTCCTGCATGAACTCGACCAGCTTGTACTTGATGCTTGACCTTTCAGCCTCAGCTGCCACAATCTCCCTCTCCGAAGCGTACTTGCACAACTTGTCGTAAACCTCTTTCTTGGCGGACTCTCCTCCTTCCAGATATTGTGCCAGAAGCCTGTGGACCATCATGTCAGGATAACGCCTGATAGGTGAGGTGAAATGTGTGTAATATTTGAACGCAAGTCCGTAATGCCCGAGGTTCTCTGTGTCATATCTCGCCTTGGCCATTGTACGGAGCGAAAGCAGTTCTATCGCATTGTATTCCGGCGTGTCCTTGGCCGCGCTGAAAAGCGTGTTCAGCTCCTTCGAAATCTCCTTTCCGTTTCCGGTAGGGCCCATCTTGTAGCCGAAATTGCCGATGAACTTGCGGAGGTTCTCAATCTTCTCCTGGTTAGGCTCGTCATGTACACGATAAACAAAGGTCTTTGCCTGGCGTCTTCCGCCCTTAGGCTGTTCTCCGCAGATGCCCTTGCATCCCGTCGCAACGAACTCTGCCACGCATCTGTTTGCAAGCAGCATGAACTCCTCTATAAGCCAGTTGGCCTCCTTTGATATTTTCTGGTAAACGTTTACCGGACGTCCCTTTTCATCGACCTCGACTTTCATCTCCGGCCTTTCAAAGCTTATCGCACCGGACGCGAATCTTTTTTTGCGGAGCTTTGATGCAAGTGAGTGGAGGATGAGCACCGCGTCTTTCAGAATGTCAGGTATGACCATGCCTACGGTCTCTCCCTCTCCCATAACGGCCTCGGAAGACTGTGAAGCACTGCGCCCGTCCGTACCTCCGCGAAGCTCGGTCTTCATTGCAGCCGGTCCGGCTTCTATAATCTGCTGTGCGGTCTCATATGCAAACCTGTAATCGGAATTGATGACAGTCTTTCCGAACCACTGGCTGACAATTCGTGCGAGGGGAGTAAGTTCAAATACAGCCGAGAATGTCAGCTTCTCCTCATTGGGCCTGAGTGAACAAAGCTTGTTTGAGAGCTTTTCCGGAAGCATAGGAACGGTCCTGTCAACAAGATATACTGACGTGCCGCGGTTGCGTGCCTCCTCATCCACAACCGAGCCGGGACGCACATAATGGGTAACATCAGCGATGTGCACTCCTACTTCATAATTGCCGTTCTCAAGCTTTCTGAATGACAGGGCGTCATCAAAGTCCTTTGCGTCAGCCGGGTCTATGGTGAAAGTCAGCACGTTGCGGAAATCCCGTCTGGCAGCCAGGTCCTGTGCCGTGATTTCATCGGATATCGCGTCAGCCGCATTGGCCACTTCAGGTTCGAAACGGTAAGGAAGCGAATACTCCGCAAGAATGGCATGCATCTCGGTGTCGTTCTCTCCCGGTTCTCCAAGCACATCAACTATATGTCCCTGCGGAACTGATTCTCCGCGTGGCCATGAGTCAACTATCGCAGCCACCTTCATGCCTGAGCGTACCTGCAGCTCGCTGCGTCCGTAGCCGTCTTCCGCCAGCTGGAACACTCCGTTTATATTGAACATTCCGTCACCGGAGGGCTTGAGCCAGCCTGTCTGGTCTTTTGGCTCTGCAAGCGACTTGCCTTTGACATTGTGCCTGCGGAACCGCGATTTGTCTGACTGTGCAAACGGAATGGATATGTCGTAAGGCATGAACCTGCTCTGCATCAGCACCCAAGCCTGGTCTCCTACCACATGAAGCACGCCGATGAACGGACGCCTGGACCTTTCCAGGATTTCCGTAACTTCTCCTTCGCGCCTGTGCATATCGGTCTTTTCTCGTGTCACCGTAACGCGCACAATGTCCCCGTTCAAGGCTCCGCGCATTTTTGAGGCACGTACAAACACGTCATCCTCTTCTCCTTCGGCTATTATGAACGCGTAGCCTTCGCGTGTCATCTGCACTTTTCCTTCAACTTGCGGAAAAATCCTCTTCTCCTTCTTCCCGTTTCCCCCGCGGCTTCTGCTTCTGCCTCTGCCGCCGGATTTTCCATAGTCATTTCTTCTTGACATAATTACTTCTTTTAAATTTCTATCTCTTCCGCAAGGATCATACTCCGCGCAGTTTCAACCTACAAAATTAGAAAAACTGATGTATAAATTGTATATTTGCAACGATAAATCGAGAAATAACAACAAATAATATTATGGATAAGAAAGTTCTTCTCATGATCCTCGACGGTTGGGGCGAGGGCAGACATGACAATTCAAATGCCATTTTCGCCCAGGGGGCACCTTTCATTGACTCCCTCAAGGCAAAATATCCTACCGGATGTCTTCAGGCCTGCGGAGAGTATGTGGGCCTTCCTGACGGCCAGATGGGAAATTCCGAAGTCGGACACCTTAATCTCGGTGCCGGCCGCGTGGTATATCAGGACCTTGTGAAAATAAACATCGCGTGCCGCGAGCACAAGCTTCTCCAGAATGCAGAAATCAAGGCTGCCTATGATTATGTCAAGGCGAACAACAAGCAGCTTCACCTTATGGGACTTGCTTCAATGGGAGGTGTGCACAGCTCGCTCGAGCATGTATATGAGTTCCTCAATGTAGCCAAGGAATATGGCCTTGAGGATGTGTTCGTGCACTGTTTCATGGACGGACGCGACACTGACCCTAAGAGCGGAAAAGGCTTCGTGGAGGCTCTGGAGGCTGAAATGGCCAAGTCAACTGGCAAAGTTGCCACTGTCTGCGGACGTTTCTATGCCATGGACCGTGACAAGAGATGGGAGAGGGTGAAGGTAGCGTATGACATGCTTGTAGAGGCCAAGGGAACAAAGGCATCTTCTGCAGTTGAAGCCATCCAGGCTTCATACGATGAGGGCGTTACCGATGAGTTCATCAAGCCTATAGTTCTCACGGATGCGGCAGGGGCGAGCCTCTCACAACCATAAAGGAAGGCGATGCTGTGATTTTCTTCAATTTCCGCAATGACCGTGCACGTGAAATCACATCTGTTCTCACCCAGCAGGATATGCCGGAGCAGGGAATGCATACAATTCCTCTTTATTTCTGCTGCCTTACTCCTTATGATGCTTCATTCAAGGGTGTCCACATCCTCTTCGACAAGGAGAATGTCCAGGAGACTCTCGGTGAGGTAGTGTCAAAGGCCGGCAAGAACCAGCTCCGCATTGCAGAGACTGAGAAATATGCGCATGTTACCTTCTTCTTCAACGGCGGTGCAGAGTCCCTGTTTGAAAACGAGGACCGCATTCTCGTGAACTCTCCTAAGGTTGCAACTTATGACCTGCAGCCTGAGATGAGCGCGCCTGAGGTTACTGAGAAGCTTGTGGAAGCCATCAATACTGAGAAGAACGACCTCATCATCCTCAATTTCGCAAACGGTGACATGGTGGGACATACCGGAATCTTCCCTGCAATCTGCAAGGCGGTCGAGACTGTTGACTGCTGCGTGAAGAAAGTCGTTGAGGCCGCCATTGCACATGGATATGCGGTGCTCCTTACTGCAGACCACGGAAACGCGGACTATGCTGTCAATCCGGACGGTACACCTAACACGGCCCACTCTCTCAACAAGGTGCCTTTCATCGTGATAAATGCCGGTGTTGATTCCGTGAAAGACGGAAAACTTGCTGACGTTGCTCCAACCATCCTTAAGCTGATGGGCATTGAGCAGCCTGCAGCAATGACAGGCGAGCCTCTCGTTTGATGCTGCAATGATATTGAAAAAGCCCTGATGCCGGAAACTGAACGGACATCAGGGCTTTTTTAGTGTTTATATATGCCGGAAAATCCAGGCCGCTGCATCAGAAATATTTCCTCTCGTTGCGGTCGAGGGCTATGAATATGAAGAGCATGGCCGTGAAAGCCCAAAGGGAGGAACCTCCGTAGCTTATGAACGGAAGCGGAATGCCGATTACCGGCATCAGGCCTATGGTCATGCCTATATTTATGAACAAGTGCATGAATATGCAGCATGCAACGCAATAGCCGTATATTCTCGTAAACGACTCCCGGCTGTGTTCTGCGCTTCTTATGATTCTCCATATCATGAATACATAAAGAAGTATCACAGCGGTAGAACCGACAAACCCCCATTCCTCTCCTATTGTACAGAAAATGAAGTCAGTGCTCTGCTCTGGAACAAAGCCGTAAGTGGTCTGTGTGCCGTTCAGATAACCTTTTCCGGTGAGTCCGCCGGACCCTATCGCAATCATGGACTGGTTGACGTTGTAGCCCACTCCGGCAGGGTCTTCCTTCATTCCAAGAAGCACCTCGATGCGCTTGCGCTGATGGTCCTGCAGCACCTTGTTGAAAATGAAGTCTGCGGAAAATACGAGGGCTATGCCTGCCACAGTTGAGATTATGGCAAGATAGGTGAACCTGTTCCTTTCACGGAAAGCCTGCAGGACGGCAAACGGTATGGCAACGGTTATCGCAGCAAGCAGGATGTAAAGCGGATTAATCCGGCTTACAAAACCTCCTGTGCCAGCCGCTTCTGCCGTTTCAGGCTTTGCGATGGCTTCGGCAAGCATCTCCAGCCCCTGTGGAATCAAAGCGAAAATTGCGATTGCGGGGATGCCGAAAAATATCCATTTCTTGAATCTTCCGGAATACAGGCAGATGCACAGGGACGCGACCGATGCCATCACGAGGATAGCCGTATATGGCGAGGCCGTAAGCGTCAGAATGAATAATAGTATAGCCATCCCGACCATGAATATAAGCCATCCTGACAGACCCTCCCTGTATAGCATGAAGATGAATCCTACATATACAAGTGCGGAGCCGGTCTCGCTCTGGAGCACTATGATGGCCATCGGGACAAGGATTATCAGGGCAGTTATCACGAAATCCCGGAACTTGCTTATTTTGTACCCCAGCTGGCTCATGACCGTAGCCAGCATCAGTGATGTTGATATCTTGGAGATTTCCGCGGGCTGGAACCGTATAGGACCGAAACCGAACCATGATCTGGAGCCTTTGACTTCGATGCCGAGAAATATTACGGCCACAAGCAGGCCTATGGTCACAAGATATATCGGCAGGGAAAACCCTTCATAGATTCTGGGGTTTATCAGGAAGAGTATCACGGCGGCGATGACAATAGAAGTCATTATCCACACGAACTGCTTTCCGCTTCTGCAGCTGAAGTCAAATATTGACGCCGGCTCAGAAGAATGGACTGAGGCGTATATATTCGCCCATCCGACAAGCACAAGTATGAGATAGCAGACCACGAGCGTCCAGTCGATGGTCTTCATTAATCCTCTTCCCCTGTTTCCTGATATGTCTCTCATGGTCATTTGGATGTTTTTACCCGGTCAAGAAGATTCCCTTCAAGCATCCTTGCCTCGAGGGCCTTCCTGTCTTCCCCGATTTCGCCGTTGAGGTACATCTCGGTAAGGAGTGAAGCTATAGGCGCCGCCCATGTGGCTCCGAATCCTCCGTTCTCGACATATGCCGCCACCGCTATCTTCGGGTTGTCTTTCGGAGCAAAGCAGATGAAAACGGAGTGGTCATGCCCGTGCGGGTTTTGGGCCGTACCGGTCTTGCCGCATATGTCCAGGCCTTTTACTGCCGCGATGCTTGCCGTACCTCCTGAACCGAATCCGCTGTTCACGGCGCGGTACATGCCGTCTATCACCTTGCTGAAATGTACGGTGTCCACCATCGTGTATCGCCTCTCCTTGTATTTCGGGTCAATGCTCACATTTTCCGAATCCTTAATGATGTGCGGTATATAATAGAATCCGCGGTTGGCCATTGTGGCGCACAGATTCGCAAGGTGCAGCGGAGTGCATCCTATCTCACCCTGCCCGATGGAAAGGGAGATTACGGTCGTTGCCTTCCATCCGCCTTTGCGGTAATATCTGTTGTAGTATTTCGAATCCGGAATGAAGCCTCCCAACTCTGACGGGAAGTCGCTGCCGAGTTTCTGGCCGAACCCGAAGCTCATCACGTATTCCTTCCATTTGTCCATGGCCTCGTCTATCGAACCGTATTTGCCGTTTTCGAGAATTGCACGCAGCACATAGCAGTAATAGGCGTTGCATGACATCATTATCGACTCCTCGAAGTCTATCGGGGACTTGTGCGCATGGCAGCCAAGCTTGCTCTTGCCGAAATGGTAGCCCATGCTGCAAGGGTATCTGGTCTGCGGAGTGAAAACGCCTTCCTGGAGGCCTATAAGCCCGTTTACAAGCTTGAAGACCGAGCCTGGAGGATATGGCGCCTGCACGGCCCTGTTGAACATCGGCTTGTATGGGTTTGACAATATCTCGTTGTAATGCTGTCCGAAGTCAGCAAGCATGTCCACGTCTATTCCGGGACTGGATACCATCGTGAGTATGTCGCCGGTTGACGGTTCAATGGCCACGAGGCTTCCGACCTTGTTGTTCATGAGCATCTGCCCGTAGTGCTGCAGTTCTGCGTCTATGGTAGTCGTGATGTCATCTCCCGGTATTGCCTCCTTGTCCAGTTCCCCGTCACGGTAACGTGATTCTATCTTGTTCCTGGAGTTCCTCAGCCATATGTTATAGCCTTTTTCTCCGCGCAGGTCCTTTTCCCTCGCAGCCTCTATGCCGGTCATTCCTGCGTAGTCTCCGGCCCGGTATTCGTCAGGGTGGTCCTTCAGGTACTGTGCATTGACTTCAGAAACGTATCCGAGAAGGTTTCCTCCGGCATTGAACGGGTATTCGCGGATGCTTCTCGCCTGTCCGCGGAATCCCGGGAATTTGTAGGCCAGCTCTGCGAATCTCATGTATGTCTTCGGGTCCATCTGCTTTATCATCACCACGGACTGGTAGCCAATCTTCCTTCTGTTGCGGCGGTATTCGTCCATTTTCTCACGGATGAAATCCGGGGTGACTTCCAATATGGATGCAAGGGCGAGAGTATCGAACTCCTCTACTTCTTTCGGAGTGACCATCAAATCGTATGATACCTTGTTGCCGACCAGTATTTTGCCGTTCCTGTCATGGATGATGCCCCTGGTAGGGTAGATGAGGGAATAGACCATCGAGTTGTTCGATGCGTCCGTCTTGTATTTGTCCTCGACTATCTGTATGCTGAAAAGTCTTGTGACCAGTATGGCGGCCGCTGTGCACAGACCGATAAGAAGCCTGTTTTCCCTGTTGAGTTTCATCGCAGGCCCTCCTGCTTCCTGTCGTCAGGCATCAGGTGACGCATCACTATGATTGAAAGTACGAAGCAGCATGCCAGGGATACTCCGGCTTTCGTGAGGCTGAACCACAGCGGACGTGTTCCTGCCCCGTCAAGGAAGACATAAATCCCGATATATATGGCAAGTGCGGAAACGAGTGCCGCAGATATTTTTATTGTTCCGTTTTTCTTGAATGAAAAAGATTCCCCGCGCGTAATCAGGTCCTCGCCGAGGAATATTCTTATTATCGGTTTCCTGAGAAGGGCCACCGGTACCAATGCGGCGGCGTTAAGGCCCACAAGCCCCTCTGAAAGCCAGTCCACGCACAGTCCGCTTGCGAAAGCCGCCAGCATGCATCCTATGGTGCCTGTGCTTATGGGCATGCAGAGAATCATTGCCGGCAAAATGGAGAGCATGACATAAGGCCCGAGCTGGCAGAAATTGCTCAGGATTACCTGTGCGAGCAGCATCAGGCAATAGAGTAGTCCGAAATGTTGGCTTACTTTCATCTGTCGTTCTCCAGTTTTTCCATTTCTTCCCTGCTGAGATTCTCCACTACTGTAACATGACGCAGTGCTGAGAAGTCTTCAAAAAGGCTGACTTTGATTTCATATGTGGCACCGTTGACGACCTTGGCCTCTCCGGTTATGCCGAGAGGTATGTCCGGCGGGAATATGGATGAATATCCGCTCGTATATACGGTGTCACCCTGATGCAGTTCCACGTGGTGCGGAATCTCTTTCAGTATCGCTCCGGAGCTGCTTATCCCGTCCCAGCTCAAAGGCCCTACGGCACCCTCCTTGCCGAGCCTTGCGCTGATGCTCATGCCGTGATTCTTGAAAGATCTTGCATATGAGTATTTTCCGCTTGCCGCGTCAATCACGCCGATTGCTCCCTTTCCGGTAATGACTCCCGCTCCCTCTCTTATTCCGTCCTCACGTCCGCGGTTGATTATCATGTAATTGTGCTGGGTGTTGTTGCTTATCTTAGTGATTTCTGCGTAAATGTAGCGGAAGTTGCCAGCGATGTCTCCATGCTCGTCCGTGCATGCGGCTGCCGCTTTCTCCCTTGCCATGTGCAGGCGCAGCAGATAGTTCTCATATGCAAGCTGCTCATTCCGCTTGTGAAGCATGAAATACTCGCGGACCTGCTGGGCGCTTCCCCACATGGCTCCGCTGACCCTCTGCATTCCTTTTGAGAACCATAGGTTCTGCACCGTTCCGTTATGGCCAAGCATGCTCACTGCCGCTGCCTCCAACAATATGAAGACGGCGGCAGCAGCCAGGTTGTATATGAAATTGCCTTTGCGCAAAATCCTATCTCATGAGGAAAGTGTAGTTGTCCGTATTCTTAAGGGCGAGGCATGTTCCGCGTGCGACAGCCCTGAGAGGGTCGTCCGCCACATGGAACTGGATGTTCACTTTCTCGCTCAGCCTCTTCGCCAGTCCCCTGAGGAGAGAGCCGCCTCCGGCCAGATGTATTCCGTTCTCCACAATGTCAGAGTAAAGCTCAGGAGGGGTCTGCTCAAGTACATGGAGGATTCCGGCCTCGATTCTTGCCACTGACTTGTCCAGGCAATGCGCTATTTCCTGATATGTGATGGTAGCATGTACCGGATGTGCAGTCATGAGGTTCGGTCCTGTCACTTCATATGGAGCAGGTTCTTCGTCAAGATTCGGGATGACAGCTCCGATGGCTATCTTGATTTTCTCTGCGGTAATCTGTCCGACCTTGATGTTATGCTGCTGCCTGAGGTACTGCTGGATGTCTCCGGTGAACACGTCTCCGGCCACCTTGATGCTGTCCTGCACGACTATGCCTCCGAGGGAAATGACTGCAATCTCGGTTGTACCGCCTCCGATGTCCACAACCATGTTTCCTTTCGGAGCCTCCACGTCAAGTCCGATTCCGAGGGCAGATGCCATCGGCTCGTAAATCAGATACACATCACGTCCTCCGGCATGCTCGGAAGAGTCACGCACGGCCCTGATTTCCACCTCGGTACTTCCTGAAGGTATGCCGACCACCATCTTGATGTTCGGTGTGAATATAGACCTGCGCTTGCTGTTCACCTGCTTGATGAAGCCCCTGATCATCATCTCTGCGGCATTGAAGTCCGCGATGACGCCGTCCTTCATCGGACGCACCGTCTTGATGCCGGGGTTCTCCCTTTCCTGCATGAGCTTGGCTTTCTGGCCCAATGCAATGGCCTTGCCTGTGTTGTTGTCGATTGCCACGATGCTCGGCTCGTCCAGCACGATCTGGTCATTCTGGAAAATGACCGTATTGGCTGTTCCGAGGTCCATCGCTATTTCTTGAGTCAAGAAAGAAAATCCCATATTTCCCGTTATGTTTTTTCAGTTAATCAAATAGGCGGTAAAATTACAAAAAAATCAAAACACTTTCTTAATTTTGCGCATGTTTTTTCGGAAACTGTTTCCTTAAATCGTAAATCAAAACATTTTCCTGCGATGGAAAGAAAAAAATATGTGGTAATCATGGCTGCCGGAAGCGGGACGCGCATGGGAAGCGACTTGCCTAAGCAGTTCATTGAGATAGGCGGGAAGGCCATACTTCGGAGAACTATAGAGGCTTTTGTGAAGGCCTGTCCCGGAATAACCGTGGTCACGGTGCTTCCGGAGGTGCATATGGGATACTGGAGGGATTACTGCATAAAGAGCAATTTCATTTGTCCCCAGATAATCGTGAAAGGGGGAATCACGCGCTTCCATTCAGTCCGTAACGCCCTTTCGAAGGTTCCGGACGGTGCACTGGTGGCCGTGCATGACGGAGTCCGTCCGTTCGTGACGCCGGAACTCATAAGGAAAATGTATGAGAGGGCTGCTCATGTGCAGGCGCTCATACCTGTGCTCCCATGTGTGGATACCATGAAGATGCTCGAAAAGAAAAAGGATGCTGAGGGGAATCCTTTTTTGGACGAGATTCCGGGCGCGCATGTTGACAGGGAACTGCTTTACGGGGCGCAGACCCCGCAGATATTCCATTCGGAGATTTTGAGCGAGGCCTATTCCCGGGCTTATGATACCGCTTTTACTGATGATGCTTCGGTGGTGTCCGCGCACGGAAAAAAACTCTCCTTCGTAATCGGGGAGAGGCTCAATATCAAAATAACTACTCAAGAAGACCTTGTGCTTGCCAAGGCCATCTTGGAAGTCATCGGCAAAAACTAATCCTTGTTCTCTTTGGCTTCTTTGGATTTCTTTCTGCTTTCCTTTACGCTGGCAGAGAAACTTGTGTTCTGATACTCCTTGACCCATACCTGGCGCTCGATTGCCTGGTCGAGGGATATCTGTGTCTCAGTCTGCTGCACATACGGAATCTTCTGGATTGTGTTGAGAAGAATCTGCATGAGGTGGTCATGGTCGAAGCAGAACAGCTTTATCAGCAGAGCGTGCTTTCCTGTCACGAAGTGGCATTCAACAATCTCTGAGATTTTTTTGAGCGATTCTATCACTTCCGGATACTTGTTCGCTTCCGAAAGGGATACGCTTACAAACGCGCACACATTGAGTCCGAGTGCCTGCGGTTTTACGAGCAGGCGTGACCCTGTTATGACGCCGTTCGCTTCGAGCCTCTTTACCCTTTGGTGGATTGCTGCTCCAGAGACGTTGCACTCGCGCGCTATCTCAAGAAACGGCATCCTTGCGTTTTTCACAAGGAAAGAGAGGATTTTCTGGTCGATACGGTCAATCTGATAACTTGGCATACCTTATTAAATTAGATGTGAATATTCCGAAAAGGTTGGTGTAACAAAAATCGTGCAAATTGACAAAATGCGTTTAAAAAAGTATGCCTGTCCGTTTATTGGATAACGGATTGCAACTTTTTTGTCAGCTTTTGCGCTTTTTGCGTCCGGTTGGAGACGTGTTTGCTATAATCTCCTTGCACTTCTCCTCAGTAAGCCCGTCCGGGTCAGTTCCTTTCGGAATCCTGTAATTCCCGCCGGCATGCTTGATGTACGGGCCATAATTGCCGTCTATTACCTGTATGTCGCTGTCCTTGTATTCCTTGATGATGCCTCCTGCCTTGTTGGACAGGCTCGCCTCCACAAGTTTTGCGCAGGTGTCCAGGTCAACTTTCAGCGGGTCTGTTCCTCGCGGAAGGGAAATGTTCTTGTCACCGTATTTTATATATGGACCAAAGCGGCCCTTGGTGCAGATTATGTCGATTCCTCCGTATTGTCCTACTGTGCGTGGCAGCTCGAACAGCTTGAGGGCCTCTTCAAGCGTGATGCTCTCGATGAGCTGGTTCGGCGCCAGGTTGGCATATGTCTTGTCCTCGCCGTCCCCTTTCTGGATGTAAGGCCCGTATTTGCCGTATTTTGCCGTGAGGGTCTTTCCGTCTTTCGGGTCAACGCCAAGCTCTCTGCTGACGTGGCTGTATTCATGGCTGCTCAGGGTCTCCTGTATTTTGCCGTGGAAAGGGCCGTAAAATTCGCTTATGACATTGCTCCAAGGCATGTCTCCCTCGGCTATTTTGTCGAAATCCTTTTCAACGTTAGCGGTGAATCCGTAGTCGAGGATGCTGCCGAAATTCTTTACGAGATAGTCAGTCACTATCATTCCGATGTCTTGCGGAAGCAGCTTGCCTTTTTCCGCACCGGTGGTCTCAGTGACGGATGAGGACGAGATTATCCCGTTCCTGAGCATGAGATTGGTGACATTATGCTTTTCTCCCGGCTTGTCTCCTTTAACTATATATCCTCTTCCCTTTGTCAGGGTCGAGATGGTCGGAGCATAAGTTGAAGGGCGGCCGATGCCCAGTTCCTCGAGTTTTTTCACGAGTGTGGCCTCTGAGTATCTTGACGGGGCTGATGTGAATTTGCATTCGGCCGAGATTCCGTTCTCTGTCATCACGTCTCCTATGTGCATCTCAGGCAACATCACAGCCTCGTCATCCTGCTGAGGATCGTCCGTGCTTTCGATATAAAGTTTCAGGAAGCCGTCGAAAAGCACCTGGCTTGCCTGGACGTCGAATTTCTCGTCTCCCTTGTCGCTTGATACCTTTATGTCTGTTTTGAGGATGCGCGCATCAGACATCTGGGATGCCACTGTGCGCTTCCAGATAAGCTCGTACAGCCTCTGTTCCTGAGCGGTTCCTTCGATGGAGGTGTTTGCTATATATGTCGGCCTTATCGCCTCGTGGGCCTCTTGCGCTCCCTTTGCCTTGGTCTTGTACTGCCTTGTCTTGGAATATTCTTCCCCGAAATGTCCGCAGATGAACTCCTTGGCTGCATGTATGGCCAAAGATGAGAGGTTTGTTGAGTCGGTACGCATATAGGTTATGAGTCCGTGCTCATAAAGCTTCTGGGCTATGCTCATTGTCTGGCTGACGGACAGTCTCAGCTTCCTTGCGGCCTCCTGCTGGAGGGTTGATGTGGTGAAAGGTGCCGCAGGGGTCTTTGAGCCTTCTTTCTTTTCTATGTCTGATATCGAGAACCTGGCTCCGATGCATCTCTCAAGGAAATCCTTGGCTGAGTCAATGTTCGGGAACCTCCTGTCCAGATGTGCCTTTACAAGCGTGCCTTCCGGAGTTCCTTCCGGGTGGAAAATCGCGCTTACCTTATAATATTGCTCGCTGCGGAAAGCCAGAATCTCCCTTTCCCTGTCAACGACAAGGCGCAGGGCGACTGACTGGACGCGTCCTGCCGAAAGCTTCGGCTGTATCTTTCTCCACAGCACCGGAGAAAGTTCGAATCCTACGAGACGGTCCAGGACACGGCGCGCCTGCTGCGCATCCACGAGTGACATGTCAATTTGCCTCGGATGCTCTATCGCATTCAGGATTGCGGATTTGGTAATCTCGTGGAAAACAATTCTTTTTGTCCTTTCCGTATCCAGCCCGAGCGTCTCGGACAGGTGCCATGATATGGCCTCTCCCTCGCGGTCCT
>OFFY01000959.1_pt1 | contig 26754 bp, 16 predicted proteins | sample 1521481 | NCBI WGS metagenome assembly OFFY01 (sample SAMEA3504117, study PRJEB24116) | mouse gut metagenome | biome: mouse gut; feature: mouse-associated habitat; material: faeces | place: Denmark | collected 2011
ATTTTACAAACATGCATTTCGATTTATAAAGCTGCACCTCGTTTTACAATTGACCTTCTGTCATTTCTTTTTATTTGATTATAACACACGCAAAAATGTTTATCATTAATTATTTAATGTTTTTCATTAAATATTATATGCTGTTAATTAAACACGAATAGATGTATCGCAGTGCAGGCAGCTTCTCTTCAGATCCGGTATTCTTCCAATACTGCCTCCATGCGTAATAATATTTTCTTTCCAAAGGAAACAGGATGCATAAAGCACCCTGTCAGCTCCCCATAAGACCATCCTGTTTTCTCAGGAAACAAATCTTATAGCTGCCGGAACCCGCCTCCGTTTCTATATAATCTTCCTGCGAATAGAAGCTCAATCCGTCTGCTTCCAGAATCTGTTCTGCTTTGTCTAACCGTACAAGCGCCGACGTATTCGGTGGAATATCCACCACCATCGTCACTTTACCTTCTTCCGCTTCCCATCGTACGCCAACCTTTCCATAGACAGAATCATACTCACTTTCCACCCAGGCAAGCCCGCCGCCTATCCTCGGATAAATCACCGCCCGCTTAAAACCTGGATACTCCTCATCCGCTTCCAGTCCAGCCATAACCCGGTACATCCACTCACCAATAGCACCATAAGCATAGTGATTAAAGGAATTCATGTCTGCACTCCACATCGAGCCATCCGGCTTGATCCCGTCCCAGTGCTCCCAGATTGTAGTCGCTCCCATCTTTACCTGATACAGCCAAGAAGGAAAATCCTCTTGTAAAAGCAATTCATAGGCCTCCTTCACTGCACCATACCGGCTGAGCGCATGACAGAAATAAGGCGTTCCGATAAAGCCTGTCACCAAATGCCCATTTTCCCGTTCCAACAAATTTTTCAACCCCTCCAACGTCCTGCTCACATAAGCTTTCTTCGTCAATCCAAAATATAATGCCAGTATATGCGCGGTCTGCGTCTGTACGGTCATCCGTCCTTCCTGGTCAAAAAAAGTCTCCTGAAACCTGCTGACTATTTCTTCATGCAGCTGTCTGTATTCTTCCGCTTCTTTTTTCTCCAATATCTTTGCCGTTTTTGCAAACAACCCGGAAGAATATGCATAATAAGCCGTACAGACAAGACTATCCGGTGTCGCACCAAAGTAACTGCCTTCCTCCGCATCCAATGCCACCCAGTCTCCAAACTGCAGCTTATAATGCCAAATATGATCTTCGGAATGAGCGCGCATGAAATCAATCCACCCCTTCATACTGCTATACTGTCTGTTCAGTATTTCCCGATCCCCATACATCAGGTACAAAGTCCACGGATTAATGACCGCCACATCGGCCCATGCCGCAGCAGAATGTTCTCCCTGACTGAGAAGCCAGTTGTCGGCCGTACGTCCTTCCTCAACATGAGGCACACCTCCTTCCGGCGTCTGGTCTGCTGCCACATCCACAAGCCATTTTCTATAGAAAGTATAGGCATTCATCAGATAGCACGCCGTACGACAGAAGATCTGCGCATCTCCTGTCCAGCCCAGGCGCTCATCGCGCTGCGGGCAGTCTGTGGGTACATCCAGAAAATTACTTTTAAGGCTCCACAGATAGTTATGATGAAGTTGATTCAATAATGGTTCAGAACAGTTGATCCGGCCGGTCTGTGCCATATGCGAATGAAGCGTTTGCACCATAAAGTTCTCTTTCCTGGGAATTCCTGGCCAGGAAAGTATCACCGCATAACGGAATCCCATATAAGTAAAATGAGGATGATACGTAACCGTTCCGTCTGACCCAAACACATATTTCAAAGACGCACCGGCACCTCTCAGATTATCCAGATACACGTTTCCCTCGACATCCAGCATTTCAAAGCAGCGGAGTTCCACCACATCTTTCCTTTTTCCGCTTACCGTGATACGTATACGGCCGGCCATATTCTGACCAAAATCAACCACCATCTCCCCTTTCGGCGTTTGGAATACCCTAACTGCCTCTAATTCATCGATAACCTGTACTTTTGCCCCGGCCTGAGCATACAGAATCGAGGTATCCACCTGCACGGGAACCACCTCATGCCAGCTTCCCCCAGGCTCTTCCTCCTCGACCCAGCCCGGAATCTCCAGTGCTGCATCATAAATCTCACCATCATAAATATCGGCAGAAACGATCGGCGCATCGCTTCCTTTCCAGGAATCATCCGTACATATGGTCTCCTGTCTGCCATCCTCATATCGAATCATCAACTGCATGGCAAATGCGGTCCGGTCCCCATAATTATTGCGTGCCTTAGTCAGTCCCATGGCTCCCCTGTACCAGCCGGCGCCCAACATGGCTCCTGCCGCATTATAACCTTCCTTAAGATATTCCGTCACATCATAAGTCTGATAGCACAGGTGCTTCTTATAAGAAGTCCATCCCGGTGTCATCTCGTCTTTACCGACTTTTCTTCCATTTAAATAAAAATAGTAAAGACCCAGCGCTGTCGTACAGGCATAGGCTGCCCTTATCTTTCCACGGACACGAAAACCGCCTCGGACATAGGTTCCTCTCGATTCTTCCCGGTAAGAATCATCCTTCTCTGCTGATACAAAGGATGCTTTCCATTCCTCTTTCCGCAGCAGGGCAGTTACAAAAACCGCCGGCGCACTCCATGCAGATTCTTCTTCATCATCAAAGACCCTCACCCGTACATAATAAGCCGTCATCGAGGTAAGTTCCACGTCTTTCACCATGACCTGAGCAGATTCCCTGCTCCTGACCATACCGCTGTCATATACTAAGGACGTAAATTCCTTGTCCTCCGCAATCTGCATATGATACGCCTGCTGTATCATATTTCTTCTGTCGCATACGATCTCCCATCCAAACTGGGGCATGCCCTCCACACCCACCGGATCTGTCTCGTAGTCCATGTGAATTCGTTTTATTGCAAGCATTGTGCTCACCATCCTTTCAAATTAAGAATCTCTCTTGTCTCAAACGGTGTTGCCGTCTCAAGCCCCATCGCCCGCACCAATGCCGCCGTCTTTTCAACAATCTGATAATTATACTGTGCCTCTCCGCCATCGTGCAGATATGCGCTGTCCTCGAATCCTACGCGCACCACGGCTGCTCCCATGGCAATCGCCGCCGCCAGAAAGGTCCAATTGTCTCTGCCAAAATGTGTAACACCCCATAGCGCATCTCCCGGTACAAAGGAGCGGAATGCCGTTAATGCTTCAATCGTCGGCTGCATACCACCCCTGTGTCCAAATACCAGGTTAAACAATCTTGGTTCTGCAAAAGACTGTTCACCCGCCACGTATTCCACATTATGCAGCATGCCAATATCAAACACCTCTATTTCCGGCAGAATCCTCTTCTCGAACGCAGCCCGGGCACAATACCGGATATCTTCAAATGTATTGACATAGAGCGCCTCTCCCAGATTCGTACTGCCACCGTTCAAAGAAGCGCTCTCTGCCTTTCCATACTCCAACGGGCGACATCGTTCTTCAATCGTAAGTTCCGACACCCCGCCGGTAGATACCTGTGCCACCACATCCGTCTTTTGCAGAATCTTGTCGAAACATTCGGCCATATAGGTAATGTCTGCCGTCAGACCTCCATCGGGCCTCCTGCAATGCAGATGGCACATACCCGCCCCTGCCTGTACGCTTTTGCATACATCCTCTGCCAACGCCGCCGCATGCACCGGTGTTCCTGACTTCACCGGTGCCAAAGAAATGATCACTTTTCTCATCGTTCACTCCGTTTCTGCGATGCTTCCCACGCCTATCTATTCTTCTTCCTACATTAATTGTTCAACGATATCCCTCAGATCCGATTCCTCTCCCACGTTTCCCGGAAAAATGATATACGGCATTCCAGGAAACCTGCTTTCCTTTCCTGTCATCCATACTGGAATTCCCTTTTTTACCTGCCCTATCACATCCGCTCTTCGTACCCGAAGCGCTTTCGTCCCTACATCACTGGAGGTGATCCCTCCCTTGGCAATGATAAAACGTGGTCTTACCGTAAGCTTTCCGATAATCCCTGTTATCGCATCCGAAATTTCCACCGATGCCCGTAATATTTCATCCCTGTCCTGCGTATCCGGAACAAGAAGTTTCCGGCTGGTATATATCACGACTGTGCTTCCGGAACTGATCAACTCTTCCGTCCGCTGTACGATAATCTGCTGTTCCTGCAGTAGTCCTCCCTTCCGAAACCATGTATTTACATCAAATTCCATAAAGACAGGTTTCCTGGCAGAATGTCTCAGACATTCCAACTGCCGGGTCGTCCTCTTTACATGAGAACCGACCAAAACAATTCCGCCGTTTCCTTCTTCTTCCCGAACCAAATCTGCCCGGGTCAGCAGAGGCCGTTCTTCCACACCTGCCAGTACTTTGGGGAATGCGGCCGCGCTCCGCACCAGAAACCGTTTGCCCCGTCTGACTGCCCTCAGAAATGCCACACAAAATACCTTCAAGTCACCGTAGCATACAGCATTCACCACAATCTTCTGAAAGTTCTCCGCCGCCTGTATCTGCTCTTCGATCTTTTCAATCCGGAAACCTCTCAAATCCTCAAGAGTAATGCAAATGCACTCTTCTGCCCGGTACCTTCCCGCCGTCTTCTCTTCTATATAATCCGGCAAAGCCGAAGACTGAAAACCAAATGTCTTATCCTGCGCAAACTCCGTTAATCCTGCCGGTGTTAGCACATCCCCCTCCTTAACATAGTGAATATTTCCAACCGTATATCTTCCTCCTTCCGGAAAAAAGGGACAAAAGATCTCACCATCAAAAGTCAACTGTCCTGCTTTTTCCAGACCTCTTTTCAGTGTTTCCGTCTCCTGCGGATAATGTCCGCGCAAAATAGAATCTCCTCTGGAGATCAGGATGTATTGCCTGCCAGTCTCTCTGCCCGCCTTTTCCACTCTCGCCGCGATCAGTTCATGTACTTCCTCCGTAGTCTTCCTGGAAAAACTTCTGGAATTCGTCAAAATAAAAAACATGGGATTTTCTTCCAGAAAACCCGCCTTAACAGTATCCTCTTCCCAATCGGTATAAACCGATACGCCATGCACCGTCTGTACCCCGGTAGGATCATCATCCAGAACTACGATTTTCCAGGGGAACACTTCCCGGCTCTCTGCCAGCAGACGGTCCGCCCGCTCCTCATCCATAGGCGCAAAACTGTCCAATACCGCCGCCGGCTGTCTGCTTACCTTCGTCACTTTCCTCTCCTTTCCAAAGCGCCTGCCTGTCCGTCATATCTCTTTTCCGCCATCACTCCTTCCTTGCATGACAGGCAATCGGGAACCAGATCCTCATTTCTCCGTACTCTCTGTTATCCCACGCATAATAAGGTATAAACCGTACCCGCTCCCTGCGCATTTTTACGGATCTTATTGTCTGATACAGAGCATTTCTGTCATAGTCACTTCGGATGAAACAATATTCTTCCGCCGACAATGCTCGTACTTTTCTCCCCGCAATCTCTATCTCCTCTTCCGTAAATTCCGCCGACAAGTCAAGCAGCAGATCATCCAGCGTCTCTGACGCTGTATCCGGAGTCTCACAGCAGTATACAAGAGGCCCCCGCTCCAATGCCGCCTGATTCGTATTCTCTTCCACCATCGTATGGGCTACCGTATGGCGTACCTCCATATTCAGGTACAATTCCACCTCGTCGGATACCGGATTCATGACTTCCACTGCCTGATAAGTGCCGGCCATTTCCGGCCGCAATTCTTCTGTTACTCCATTTATCCTAATATATCCTTTGCGTGCCCATCCCGGAATCCGAAGCTGCAGCACAACGGGAAGATTTCGTTCCACGTTCTCACAGGTAAATCGTATTCTTCCATCGAAAGGATATTCCGTATCCTGTTTGAGCGTAAATACTGCTCCGTTCTGCAAAGAAAACCTTCCCTCACAGCAACCATACAGACCAGTCCACACCTCATGATCAGATACCGTATATACATATTCAGAGGACTGCACAATGGTACGGGCCAGATTCGGCGGACAGCAATAGCTCAGAATATACTCTGAACGCGTCATGGGCCAGATCAGTTCATAATCCAGCTTCTTAACTCTTCTGAGCATATTTTCATAGAAAAACCGTTTTCCATCCAGACTTACTGCCGCCAGATTTGTATTCAGCATCATACGCTCTATAATATCAAAATACTCTGCCTTTGGATTCAGTAAAAACATCCGATACGCCCAAAAGACCCCGCCCAGAGAAGCACAGGTCTCATTGTAGGCCGTAATATTGGGCAGTTGATATTCGTATCCATAAGCCTGATGAATCTTCTGATCCGTAAAGAAATTACCATAGGGAGACGCACCGTTGTAGAGTGCACCGCATCCGCCTGTGAGATACAATTTCTTGTCCACCAGATTGCGCCACACTTTGGCAAGAACCACACGGTATTCCGTTTCTTCTCTTTCCGCACACAGATCTGCTATTCCGGCATATAAGTAATTGGCCCGTACCGCGTGTCCCACAATTTTCTCATGCTGCTTCACAGGAATCCGATCCTGGTTATCATCCAGCCCGTCCTTCACACTATCCCGCAGCGCTACCGCCTGACTGGCCAGCTCCAGATATCTGTGCTTACCGGTCGTTCTGTACATTTCGATCAATCCCATATAATGAGACGGACATACTGCCGTCTGCACCTGACCTGAACGCTCCGCCTCCTGATACAACTGCTCCATATAGTCCGCCGTCCGTTCAGCAATCCTCAGGAAATCATCCTTGCCCGTCACCCGCTTATACAGGCATGCGGAAGTAAACAAATGCCCGAAATTATATACTTCAAAGTCATTAATATCTCCCATGCGGGATACACCGTTCCCTTTTTTCTCACCAATAATCTGTTTCGTCGAGAGGTAACCGTCCTCCTGCTGAGCCTTTCCAATCAACTCTACATAGTCATCCAGCTGCGCTAAAAGCGCCTGATCGTCAGAGAGTGCCGCTGCATAAACAGCCGCTTCCATCCATTTATAGAAATCCCCGTCTCCAAATACTGTGCCGTCAAACTCTCCTTCAGCCTCTCCCGCACAGATACGAAAATTCTCCAGTACATGACTAATATTCTTGTTCTCAAACATAGACTGCAGTTGTGGTATCGTACACGCGATGCAGGTTTGTGTCCGTTCTTTCCACAGTCCTCCTGTCCACTTCACCGCATTCCATTCCACCGGCGATACTTTTGCATATGGCGATCTTCTCGTATCTGTCAGCATATTCCTTTCTCCTCCAATGCTTTTCTTAGAGCGATGGCTCCGAATCTGGGACTTGAAAGCACCGGCTTATGGAACATTTCCTGCAAATATTCTTCCACATAAGCCATAGATCCCTGACATAACAAGATTACATCTATCCTGTCGATGATCTGCGACGCCCGTTCCGCCATCATATTGCGAAAACATTCCTGTTCGATTCCAAATGCACCATCGATCAACCCGTCAATCAGCTGCACCTGCCTGCCCATCTCTCCTGCCACCCGTCTGATCGTATTCTTTGTCGGTTCCAATGTAGTGGGCAACGTCGCCAGTACACCAATCCTTCTGCCCTTACGGACCGCCTCTCTGCACATCTCTTCATCAATCCGTACGATAGGTACCCCCGTATACAATCCGATCTCCCGTGCCGCATCGGCCACCTCACCCACAGATGAGCACACATTCAATATGGCATCTACGTCATCCGATATGGCCTGCATAAACATGGTCGTAAGCCGTGCAGCCGCTTTCGCAGTCACATATCCTGCTTCTCTGACCTCCGCCAGGATGGAAGCGTCCTGATAAGTCAATATCTCCGCATCCTTTCCCAGATTTTTCTCTATTTCCCGATTCACCAATTCGATCAATTCCGGTGTCGAACTGGTATATACGATTCCTGCTTTCATTCCTGAACCTCTTTCTTCTTTGATATTAACGTCCTTTGCAAAACTGTCTTTACAGCATATGCCGGCTCATTTGCTGCCTGAGCCGGCATAGATATTCCCCCGGCATGACCCGGTCTCTATTCTGTTACTGGATGGATGCAAGATAAGCGGTAAGCTGCGTCTTTGCTTCCTCAAGAATCTTATCGATCCCTGCTGCCTGAGCCTGTTTCTGGAACTCCTCCAGTGTTGCATCCACGTCCTCTACCAAACCAAGATCAAGCAACGGAATATACTGGGTATATACGTTCTTCAAGTTGGCAAGTTCATTCTTTACATTCGTATCATCAAAGGAAAAGGCTGCTGTAGGACTTTCCACCGCGTCCTGTGTCCATTTCTTACCAATTTCTGTCTGATACGTATTCTGATCTTCTCTGGTCAGATCCAATCCCGAGTTTTTAAAGCCCCAACTGAAACCTGTTCCGTAAGGATACTTTGACAGATCTGCCGCAGGCATCCATGTCTTGTCACTCGTCTTCTCATAATGCACGCCTTCGATTCCGTGTCTCATCAAATAATACACGTCAGGATCATATTTCAACAGATCGATCGCCATAAATGCCCTGTCCTGATGCCTGGAGCTGGCAGTTACCGCAACTCCATCTCCTGTGTATGCCGCAAAAAAACGATTGGCATCCGGTGTAATATCATAAATCTCGGGCTTCCATTCCGGATGTTCCGCTTCAACCTGAGAAGCTACAGCCCCTGCCGTACCAAGATTCCATACAAAAGATGCACTTGTTCCGTTCTGAAATGAATCCCTGGTGTCCGTCGCATTGGCAATTGCACTCCTGGACCAGAATCCCTTATCTGCCCATTCTTTCATCTTATTGGCAAAAGCCTTATATTCCTCCGTACCATAAAGCCATACAAGATCATCTGCCGTAAAGTCCTCGCTATACTTATATGTGACATAATCCGCGATAGAGCCTTCAATCCTCACGAAGTCATTTCCCGCAAACAGCATCGCATATCTGCCCTCCGCATTGTTCTGAGACGCAGCATAGGGGAACTGGACTCCTGAATCAGGATCATTGGCTACTGCTGCATAATACGCTTCCAGATCATCTATATTTTTCAGCGGCTCTAACCCATATTTTTCCCTCAGATCTCCACGGATCAGATAAGCATTCATACTGACGTTTGCCATATTGCCCGGTACAAAATATACCCTGCCGTCTATCTGTGCCTGCCCCCAGGATGCCTCCGCCTGATTTTCCATAGTCAGCGGCATGTAATCCTCCCTGACCTGCTCTGTCACCTCTGCAAAAGCGCCCTTATTGTCTTCTGACTGATAGAATGCCCATGTAGAAGTATAAATCATATCTACATTCTCTCCCCCTGCCAATGTGAGGGAATATTTGGTGCTGTAGTCACTCATGGACAGATTCTTCAACGTCAGTGTAGCATTGATTTTTTCCTGAAGCAGATCGTTGATCTGATCTAACACCTTATCTTCATCCTCCGGTCTGTCACCGATATAATACATGACCAACTCCACCGGTTCGGATACGTCCTGTCCATTGTAAGTCTTTGCAGCAGAATCCTGTATCGTCTCTGTTTCCTCCACGCTGCCTGCATCCGCTTGTGTCGCACTGTCTGCTTCTGCTGTACCTGCAGAGTTCTGCGTTTGTCCGCCGCCTCCACATCCTGTAAGCATACCTGCAGTCATAGCTGCCGCCATAATACCCGCCATCCATTTTTTTGTTTTTATCATTGCTTTTCCCTCTCCTTTTTATTTTTTTTCTTTGTTCTCCTATTCTTTTAGTATCCAGCCGGTCCTGTTATTCTTGTCATCCTTTTACGGCACCGAGCGTAAGACCCTTTACAAAATATCTCTGCACCAACGGATACAGAAGAATAATCGGTCCAGTAACCACAACCGTCAGTGCCATCTTGGTCGATTCTATCGGAACGGTATCCACTACCATGCCCGATTCCGCCGCGACCTTCTTCAACATCTGCGCATCATTGACCAGCTTATAGAGCTGATACTGTAAACTGTACAGCTTCTCGCCGTTGATAAACAGCATGGAATTATACCAGTCATTCCAGTACATCAATGCCGTAAACAATCCAATCGTTGCTATGACCGGTTTGGACAGCGGCCAGACTAATTTTACGAAGATTGTAAAATCACCGGCGCCGTCCATTTTGGCAGATTCCGTTATCTCAAAAGGCAGTCCCGACATAAATCCCTTTACCAGAAGAATATTCCATACCGATACAACACCCGGAAGGATCATCGCCAATATGTTATCCTTCAGATGCAGATACTGGACGCATAGAATATACCATGGCATCAAACCACCAGAAAAAAGTGTCGTAAAGAAGAAATAGAACGATATTTTATTTCTCCATACAAAATCCTTCCTTTGAAGCACGTATCCCGTCATGGTATTTATAAATACACTTGCGCATGTTCCCACCGTCGTTACCAGGATCGTCACTCCATACGCCCGAAAGATCGTTACCGGACTCTTAAAAATCGTCTCGTAACTGCTCAGTGAAAATTCCCGGGGCCATATGCTGTATCCATATTTAATAATGGAAGCCTCCGAAGTCAATGATGATCCAATAACAATAAGAAACGGGATCAGGCATACGACTGCAAACAGGAACAAAAAGCTATAACCCACGGACTTAAACAATACAACATCCCCCGACATTCGATGTCTTCTCATCATTTTTCCCCTCATGCCTGCACCTCCATATCCACCTGCATTCTTTCCATACCTTCTTCTCCTTCATCTACTCATATGTATCAGCAGACACTCTTTTAAAACAATGAATAGTTCTCATCTTTCTTCTTTACGATCCAGTTAGCGATTATGATCGTGATAAAGCATAATACCGACTGATAAAAACCTATCGCTACCGTCTGCCCCACATCCGTTGCCGCAATCGTCATGCGGAATACATACGTATCTATGACATCCGTCTTATCAAAAAGCATTCCATTCTGCCCTACCAGCTGATAGAACAGATCCAGATTTCCCCGGAAAATCTTCCCCAGTGCCAGAAGCGTCATCGTGATAACAGTCGGTGTAATACTCGGCAGTGTGATATAGCGTATCCTCTGAAAGATATTGGCCCCGTCGATCGCCGCCGCTTCATGCATCGCACCGTCTACGCCCAGGATAGAAGCCAGGTATACTACAACACCATAACCGACTCCCTTCCATGCCGAAAAAGCGATGATAATAAACGGCCACCATCCGGCTTCTCCGTAGAAATTTATTGCATCAATTCCCATACTTTCAAGAATTCCGTTCAAACTTCCCGTCTCGTAGGATAAGAGGCTGTAAGCAATCGAACCTACAACTACCCAAGATATGAAGTACGGCATGAAAATAATTGACTGTGTCAGCTTCTTCAGCCATTTCCCGGCCATCTCGCTGAGTACGATGGCAAACAGGATCTCCAGCACCGTATTGATCCCGATAAATGCCAGATTATACAAGGCCGTGTTTCTTGTTACCGACAGTGCCTTCCCCGACGCGAAGAAAAACTTGAAATTCTCCAGGCCAACCCACGGACTTCCGAAAATACCATCAGAATAATTAAACCGTTCAAAAGCCATAACCAGGCCGCACATTGGCAAATACGAAAAAACAAACACCATCAACGCCGACGGAAGAAGCATCAAAAGCAGTGTCCTGTATTTCACAACCTTCTTAAAAAATCCCGACGATTTCTTTTTCTGTTCACCCATAAGTACCTCCTCACATCTCTTATATCATTATTTCCAACTCCTGCAGCGCCCAGCCATTCTTCCTGTTATATTTGCCCAATTCACGCTCTGATTTTCCTGTCTGTATGTATATTATAACGAACCTTTTTCTTATTCCAAACAGTAAAGTATTCATATTCCACTGGAAAATATGAATATCAGGTTTTCACAAACAACAAAAAGCAGAAATCCTACCTCGTGTTTCTGCGTAGAATTTCTGCCTTTCCCTTATTTCGGAACCCAATGTCATTACACATCCGGATGCGGATCTTTCTCTATGAAATTATGCTTACCGGGCGCAAGTTCTATTCTGCTGTTGTTCAGATCGTTTACAAACACGCCTCTGGCATTGGGCGGAATTAGAATCTCCACCCGAATCGTCTCCCCAATTCTTTCCCACCTTACACTGCTTTTTCCGTAGGGGTGCATGGTCCATGCTTCCACAAATTCGCACTGCTTTGAAAAATAAGGTCGAATTAAAATCTCGTCAAAGGAGCATTCAGTCCGGATACTGTTCAGCCCGGCCAATCCTCCGTAAAACCATTCCTCCGCCGATCCAAGCATCAAATGATTCTGCGATCCGTGGGGATGCTCCGGATCCGGTCCGTCCCATTCCTCCGTGAGCGTGGTCGCTCCGCATACCACCTGATAGCCATAGCCTGGCTTGTCGGTAACGCACATCATCCTGTCCATAATATCACTCCGACCAAACTGCATCAGCGCGGCCGTCACAAAAGGATGACCGATGTCTCCCGCCGTCGTCTGGAAGCCCCGGCTTTCTATATCACGCACCAACATCGCCAACACATCTTCTTCTCTTCCTCTCTTCACAAGTCCGGTGACCAGGCTCATTGCCTGCGCAGCCTGACTGCCGTTGGCATACCGATTCGTCTGATCGTCAAAAAATTGCAGATTATATTCTTCATAGACCTGCTCCCGCAGCTTCCTGAATCCTGCAGCGTCATCTTTCTTCCCAAGCAGACCCGCTACACGCTCCATCACCGAAAGATCGAAATAATAAATATTGGTAGCTACTACCGCCAGCGGCGTATTCTGAGAATAAGGCGTCATAGGACCGATATCCAACCAGTCTCCCAGACCGTGATGCAGAATATGATGATGTGTTTTTGCAGTCAGATATTCCGTATATTTTTTCATACTGTCATAGTAATTTTTGAAAATCTCTACATCTCCGTACCGCTTATACAAATACCACGGATTCAAAACCACCGCGCTGCCCCATTCCGGTGAATCGTTAAATCCTTCATGATATCCAAACCGTATGTACTGTGGACAGATATCCGGCACAAGTCCATCCCCGTTCTGTGCTTCCTGCATATCCCGTTCAATCTTCTCATACATCGTGCGAACATTATAATTATAAAGGATTGCCGGACCGATCAGATATGTCTGTTCGAGCCACCCCAGTTTCTCCCGATGCGGACAGTCTGTAAAAATACTCTTCGTATTGCTGCGAATTGCCTGACAGATCATTCGATGAATCTTGTTATACAGGGAATTGGAGCTGCAGAAGCCGCCATGCACCATACGATCCGGATAGATAAATTCCCCCAGCAGCTCCTCTACTACCGGAAGTTCTTCCTCTCCTTCTTCCATTGTCAAATCACCGGTCGACATTCTGGCCCCTTCCACCAGAACATATCGGAAGCCTGTATAAGTAAAACGCGGATGATATACCTGTCGCTCTGTCTCATCCAAATGATACTTCCACTGATAACCCTTGCCGGTCACCGACTGATCCGGCAAACTGTCACGGTTCAGGATCTCTCCCGGTGTAAATGTGATCTCGCGACCTTCCGCACTGCCTGCACATCGGATCTTTGCCCGAATCCAACCAGAGAAATTTGTACCAAAATCACACCGATATCTTCCGCTGCCCAACCGCTTCACAGCATTGCATCCCGATAATTCACAGCGTTCCATCACTTTAAGCGGCTCTGTAGTCTGCGCTCGCAGTTCTCCCCTGGGCGAATCCACTTTGACCACCTGATGCCAGCTATCATCCATCTCGTAAGTCCCATGGGAAAACCCTCTTTTCTTCTTACCTGCATCGAAATCTTCCCCACCATATATACAGGAAAACCTCAGTGCACTCTCTGCCATCCTCCAGGACATATCACTGACAATCTCCTGCCTGCGCCCGTCTTCGTATGTAACGTTCATTTGCAGCAGGAACTTACACTTTCCGTAGCTCCGAGGAAAATATACATACCGTCCACCAGGTACATTATACATGCCGTCTCCCAGTAAAAGACCGATTCCATTTCTTCCTTCCTTCAGCAATTCAGTCACATCATAGCAGGAATACAGACAGCTTTTATTATAATCCGTCCACCCCGGTTCCAGTACTGCGTCTCCCACACGTTGTCCATTCATATACGCTTCATAATGTCCCAACCCACATACATACAACATAGCCCGACAAATGCTTCCGGATACGGTAAAACTCTTGCGGAAAATATGGTAAACATGATCCTGCTCCTCTCCGATCCATATTCCGTGCCATTCCCTGTCAGAAAAGAGCGCCGTATGAAACCAGCTATCCGCCTCCTCTTCAATTCCGTCTTCCCCTGTAACCCGAATCCTCCAGTAATACCGGGTATCCGATTTGAGTGCCGCACCTTCATAGCGCACCCCTGTCATCCGGCATGAATATACTATACCGCTGTCCCAGGCAAGTCCGTTTTCATCATCCAACGCCTTTTTGGACTCCGCTGCCTTGATTCGATATGCCTTCTGTCTCCATCCCTGAACATCTGTCTCCACATTCCACGAAAATCCCGGTCTGCCTTCACAGACGCCAAGCGGTTCAGTACGCGAATCCGTATAAAGTCTTACAACTTTCACACTAACCTACATTTTGCCGCTGCGCAGCAACACAAATCCGGATGAAGCGATTGCATTGCCTTGCTTTTGGCTCCCTTTCTTTTATAATGATATCAGCAGGTACACTACAGAGCACGGGAGGGAAAGTAGAATCGATGCCCTCCATCTCTTTCGGCTTCAAGTCCGCACGCTAACATGTGCCGGTTGCCTTTTCAAGCACAGATCAGTGTGATCCCAAGCACGTACGCTAATCTTTGTTTAACAAGGCCTTGCGTTTTTGTTCTGCTGGGCAACCAGTCAATGCCTGCTTTTTTGAAAGGAGGCTTTTTTATGCTGCGTATCGTTCACTACAACTGTGCTGGTATGGACGTCCACAAAAAGTTTATCGCCGTCTGTATCGCCTCTACTGATTTCAAGGGCGTTACCTCTTACAAGAAAAAGCGGTTCGCCACCTTCAACTCTGACCTCATTGCCTGCCGTGACTGGCTCCTTAAAAACCACTGCTCCGAGGTCTGCATGGAATCCACCGGCAAATACTGGATCCCTATTTTCAATATCCTGGAAAGCCACCTCCATGTCGTTGTCGCAAACCCTAAATACGTCCGGGCCATTAAGGGGCAGAAAACCGACGACAAGGATGCTATGTGGATCGCTGACCTTTTCAAGTTTGACATCGTTCCTTCCAGTTACATCCCTGACAGGAATATCCGCAAACTCAGGGAACTTTTCCGCTACCGCTACAAGCTTGTCAATGAGCGTTCCAGCGAGAAGATGAGACTTCAGAACGCCCTCACCATTTCCAACATCGCCCTTGGCTCTGTCCTTTCCGACACTTTCGGTAAATCCGCTTCCTCCATTATCGAATACCTTTTATCCGGCCAGGATTTTGACCCGGAATACTGCAAAAAACTCCTTCTTAAACGGGCTAAAGATAAAGCGGATGATGTTGTTGCCTCTATCATTGGTTACGAAATTTCCAATGACCAGGCCATCAAAATGAAACTCTGCCGGGAGCATACCGACTACCTATCTTCCGTCATTGGCAGGCTGGACGATGCCATCACAGAACTCTCCAATCCCTATGACGAGCTCATCCAGCTGGCCTCCGACGTCCCTGGCATCACAGAGACTTCCGCCCGTTATATCATTGCCGAAATCGGCCCTGATATGTCAGTCTTCAAATCCGCCAAGCATCTCTGCTCCTGGGCCGGCCTTACCCCTCAGAACAATGAGAGTGCCGGTAAGAAGAAAAGCTGTCGGGTCTCCCGGGCTGGTGCCTACCTTAAGCCTCTGTTAGTCCAGTGTGCCCTTGCCGCCATTAAGGACAAACAGAATCCTTATTTCCGGGCCAAATATGACCGGATTAAAAAACGCCGCGGACATAAACGTGCCATTATCGCCGTAGCACGCATGCTCCTGACCTGCCTTTACCACATGTTTCTCAAGAAGGAGGCTTTCCAGCCTTCTGACATTCATTATGAGGAACTACCGGAACAGCTTCTTAAAAAACGTAAAGAACTGTATATTCAGCAGGCCATTAAATTACTGGAAAATGAAGGGATGACAGTAGTGCCTCCTTCTGTTGCCTGATACCATTTCCTACATAATAGTTTCTTTTTTAAAGCGGCAGCTTTCTGGCGTTTATTTTAGTATGTCTTAACCACCACTTTAAGGCTTCACACTAACCTCCGTTCACCTGTTCCACAGATGCACAAACCTGCTTATCTGCTCCTACTCTTCCCGCATCGGAAAACGAATCGTGATCCGAGTTCCTTTGCCTGGCTCACTTTCAAAAAATAAACCATACTCCTCGCCGAACATCATCCGTATCCTTGCATTTACATTTCTTACACCATAGCTGCTGCCCTTAGAGCGGATACTTCCATCCAGAATATGGCGCATTGTCTCTGTGTCAATGCCAATGCCATCATCTTCCACCGTCAAACATACTGTCTGTCCCTCTTCCAATATCCCGCCAATCCTGATCGTCCCCTTCTCATTCTTCTTTTCCAAAATACCATGCAAAATCGCATTCTCCACAAGCGGCTGTAAGATAATCTTCGGTACAATACTGTCCAGAACTTCCTCGGATACTTCCTGTCTGTAATCAAATTTACCGGGATAGCGCATATTCTGAATTCTGATATAATATCCCACATGACTCAGTTCTTTTCGCAAAGACAGCATATCCTCTCCTCTGTTCAGGATCAGACGATAATATTTGGAAATGGCCACTACCGCGCTGCTGATCTCATCCGTTCTTCCTGCATTTGCCAACCAGTTGATCGTATCCAGCGTGTTATAAAGAAAATGCGGATTGATCTGAGACTGCAGTGCCTTCAATTCTGCGCTTTTCAACCTCTGTCCCATTTGGTACTGCTCTTCCATCAGATCCGAAGTTCGTTCGATCATTCTGTTATAATTATCATATAGAATACCGATCTCATCTTCACAGTCATTCTCCAGATGAATCTGCAGGTTACCTGACTGTACAAGCTTCATGCTGTCAACCAGATACGCAATGCGTCGTACTACCCAGGAAATAATAAACGTACCACCCACAAGCGTCAAAAGGAAAAAGACAAGCATCACCAGGATCACGATACCCTGCACACGGAATACATCCCCCAGCATATCCAGTTCCGGAATAACTGTAATCATCTCCCAATCTGTATTTCTGATCTTATCCCGCATATAATAGACTGTCTGATTCCCCAGTCTGTCTTTATACAATTCACTGCTGTTCCAATATTTATCATAGGCAAATCTGTCATCCAGCTGACCGGAAAGTCCCAGTTTTTCCATCTGTTCCAAGTCGGAAGATGCTACAATCCTGTTCTCTGAATTAACCAGATAGGTCACTGCATGAGGCGTAATGGCTGCGTTTTGGAGCGTAGTTCTGATCTCCTTCAACTCAATATCGATCCGTACAACGCCAATCCTCTTCCTGTAGTTGTCATCACTGACAATATCCCGCACAAGCGCTATCTTCTTGCCGGCAGATACTTCTTCCAGATAAAGATCCGGTGAGAAATAGACCTTATCCTCTCTCTTATGCCGATACCACTCCGCTTCATCAGCCTCCGCAAGAAGCCATATATTATCTCCATCTACCGCCCACGGCAGCCGATCGGAGATATAGATCCGAATAGCCAGATCCTGAACATTTCCCTCAATCTCCCGAATCGCCCGTCCTATTTCCTCCCGAAGTTCAATCTGACTGTAAATGTCCTTTCCCAAACTGTTCAGATAGTTCTTGATCTCCTGATTCATTACCACTACATCCGAGAGACGGATAATCTGCTGTACCCTGTATTCCAGATAATCATTTGCCTGTTCATAGCTTCGCATAGATGAATATCTGACATTCTTAAGCATACTCCTGGAGATTTCCACATAGATCACCACGCACAGGACCAGAAGAGGAAAAACAAAAGACAGAAGATAGATACACAACATTTTCTTTTTTAAGCTCAAATTCTTAAACTTTGCCTTTATCACTGCTTTGCCGCTCCATGCATATATTCCGCCGGTGTCATATTCTCAGTCTTTTTAAAGATCTTGATAAAATAATTGCTGTCAGAAAACCCTGCTCTCTCCGCCACATCCTTAATCCTGACTCCCGGATTCCGCCGCATAAACTCTTTCGCCCAGGAGATCCGCCGTTGTATAATACATTGATTTATAGTCATCTTTTTCTCTCTTTTGAACAGCCAGCACATATACTGCTTCGACAGATCAAAATGATCCTCTAACATGGTCAGTGACAGGTCACTGTTCCCCAGATTATCCTGGATAAACCGCTCAATCTTATCCGCCTGATGCATAGACGGCTGCCAATCCGCAGGCACAAGATCATCCTCCGGCACATCTTCCAGCAGCCCATGAAACTGCTTCCGATATTCCGCTTCGATCTCCTCCTGCCTACGCTGCTCTACCAACAGCTTTATGGCCCGCTTTAGAGCTGTAATGACCTCCTCCACCTCAATCGGTTTCTCAATATAGTTTACTGCTGACAGCTGGATAGCTGATTTCAAATACTCCTTGTCGCAGAAACCGCTCACGAAAATAAAACGGCATTTTTTATTCTTCTTCCTGATTTCAAAAGCCATTGTAATACCATCCATCCGTGGCATCCGCACATCTGTCATCACAATATCCGGTTCTTTAGACAAGGCCAGTTCCAGTCCATCCTCCCCGTTTTCCGCTGTGAACACCTCTCCAATTCCCAGCGCTTCCCAAGGAATGCTCATCAACAAACCTTCTCTTGTAAGCACCTCATCCTCCACTAACAATACCTTCATTCTTGTTGCCTCCCCCGTATTTTCACCTTCCCAAATATTCGATCACAAACCGGTTATCCACATTATAACAAAGACTTCTCTGATATGCCAAAGCACCCGATTCCTAATCTTCCTTCTCTTTACCTGTTACCCTTTACATCCGCATCACTAATTTCTTCCTCCCACACCACAGCATCCAGTGCCTCGATCAACCGCTTCTTATAAATTATCTTTTCTCTGGCCGTATTCAGAGCAATCGTATAACGTACCCCTTCTTTGTATCTGTAATGAACCTCCAAACCGGTTGGAAGACGTTCCCATTCCAGACCTCCCGCTTCGCATACCCTTCTCAATACAGAAGACATTCCAGCCTCATCCATACGCGCTGCCAGATACCAAGCCTGACCTTCTCCCCATACCTTTCGCGTCAACACCGGTTCTCCTGCATAAAAATCCTGCGTATAGACTGCCATTATTTCTGCATCTTGTACTTTCACGATCTCGCAGAAATCCCTGATCTCGCAGGCATTATCCCCACCGTCCTTAAATACTGCCCCATTCGTCTCATCCGCATACAGACTGTCTATTTCCTCACTGTAAAGCCCGAAGACCTCCCGCAGGCCATCCCCTGGAAAACCTCCCAGATAGCACAACGTATTTTCGTTGACATACCCGCTCATATATGTGGCAAGCAGCACGCCTCCCGCCTCCGTAAACTTTTTCATGAAAGAGGCAGTCTGTGGCTTAAGCAGGTAGAGCATAGGTGCGATCACTACCTTATAACGACCAAATTCCGTCTCCTCAGACACCAGATCAGAATCAATCCCATGTCTTAAGAGAACTCTGTATATCTCCTGTACTGTTTCATCATAGCGCTTCCGATCCGAAAGTCCCGCCATATCTTCGATTGCCCACCGGTTTTCCCAATCATAGAGCACAGCCACATCATTGTGGGCCGTACTGCCGCAGAGCTGATCCAATTTCATAAGTTCTTCTCCCAGCTGGCTGACCTCTCTGTACACTCTCGTATCGTTTGTTCCCAAATGATCGATCACAGCGCCATGATGCTGCTCAAAGGATCCCCTCGCCTTTCTCCACTGAAAATAAAGAACGCTGTCCGCTCCACACGCTATAGCCTGAAGTGAACTAAGCCTGTGAATACCCGGTCTTTTCAATTTGTTGGTCTGATGCCAGTTCACAATACTTGGCGTACTCTCCATCAACAAATACGGACGATCAGGCTTCATGGAACGCATCACACTGTGTTCAAAGGCCGTCTGGGCGAAAGTATCCCACAGGGTTTCCCCCTGTTTTCCCCATGCGGGATAACTATCCCAGGATACGATATCCAGTTCCGGAGCCATTCGATGATAATCAAGACCCTTATACAGCCGCATGAAATTCGTTGTCACGGGAATATCCGGTGTAATACGACGCAGCACCTCAATCTCTGATTTCATATAGTCTGTCATGTTCCATGTAGTAAAACGCTTCCAGTCCAGATTCAGCCCATGGATACTGCTCTCTCCTCGCGGAGACGGCGGATCGATCTGCGTAAAATTTCCGAATCTATGGCTCCAGAAGGTCGTCCACCATTCTTGATTCAGCCGCTCCACCGTATGATAACGCTCCTCCAAAAACTGCCGAAACCGTTCCCTGCACAGTTCGCAATAACAGCTGCCACCCAGTTCATTGGAAACATGCCATAAGATCAATGCCGGATGCCTGCCATAACGCAATGCCAGCTTCTCGTTCATTTCGGTCACTTTACGACGATAAATCGGAGAACTCATACAATGGTTATGACGTATGCCATGCGTATTTCTCAGTCCGTATTCATTGACACGCATCACCTCTGGATACTTTTCGTCCAACCAAGCAGGCCTGGCTCCCGAAGGTGTCGCCAGAATCACATAGATACCGTTCTCATACAACCGATCCATAATGGCATCCAGCCACTCGAAATAATATTCTCCCTCTTCCGGTTCATAGACCGACCATGAGAATACCCCCAAAGTGACCACATTGATATGCGCAGCCTTCATGTAGTCGATATCCTGCTTCAATATATCCGGCCTGTCAAGCCACTGCTCCGGATTGTAGTCACCTCCGTGCAGCAGCTTTGCCGGCAATCTCTCCAATCTCTCGAAACTGTTCTTTCCATTCATCTTTTTCTCCACTCCGAAGCGGATTTATTCATTCTTTTCCAACCCGCCGTTCTGTATAACAAAACGCTAATGTTGCACACTGCCGGTCATAACCCGGAATACGCCAACGTCCTGTGCTGCTATAGAACAGTTACCCGATACCGTACCTCCTCTGAGCAGGTCTTCGGCCATGTCCGTACCGAAATCCACCCAACCGGCTTTCCTTTCATGATTGATCACGAAGATTACAGAAATATCCCCCTTCTGGCGACAGGTCAATTCAATCCCGGTACTGGCAGGATATGGAGACGTTATCTTTTTATCTCTGCAGATCTTCTCTATTAGTTTTCCAATAAATGTATCTTCCGGAATTGTTCCCACATAATAAGCAATCCCATCTCCATACCGATTTACCGTCACACAGGGGTCTCCCCGATAGAAATCCTCTCCATACACTGCCAGCGCACTTGCCGTATTCAAACGAATACGATCGCAGAGGAAACTGCATTCCCAGGAATCCTCTTCCGTTTCCGACAGCCCCATCTCCGCTCTTCCTTCTTCTGTCAAACAGATCCTGTTCCTCTCCTCCGGAAAAAGCGCATCCGTCTCTTCCACCCATACTCCCATGATCTCTTTTAACGGCCCTGGATAAGCTCCCAGTATGCATCTGTCATTCTCATCTGCAATGCCTGTCATGACCGTGGCGACTAATATACCCCCCTGTCTGACAAACTGCTCAAATCTTTCTTCCATACCTGTCTTGATCATGTACACCATCGGCAAAACAATTAGATCATACCCTGTCAGTTCGGCATCAAAAGGCAGAATATCCACGGGAATGTTCCTGTCATGGAAAGGCTTATAGAATCTATGTACCGTCTCCAGATAGTCCATGTCCACACTCGGCCCGCTGGAATTCTCCAACGCCCACCAATTATTCCAGTCAAACAGGATCGCTGTCCTGGCCGGTGTCCTGGCTCCGACGAACACATCGCCGAGTTTTGCAAGCTCCGCTCCCAGATTACAACATTCTGCAAAGACTCTGGTGTCCTCCCTGCCCGCATGAGAAATCACGGCGCCATGAAATTTCTCCTGTCCGGCTACCGACTGTCTTAACTGAAAGAAGAGACAGGTATCCGCACCATGCGCCAACGCCTGATAGCTTAGCCTACGCACTTCGCCAGGCCTTTTCAACTTATTATACGTCTGCCAGTTCTGTTGGTTCGGAGACTGCTCCGTCAACATAAAAGACTGTCCCCCTTTTAGCCCCCGCATAAGATCCAGCTTCAACGCCACGAAACTGGTCTCGTGCACCGGCGCCGGATAATTATCCCAGCCCAAAATATCCATATGCTTCGTCAGTTTGAACTGATCCAGCTTCTTAATATAGCCGGACATATTTGTCTGCACCGGAATATCCGGACAGTATTTCTTCAAGACCCGGTATTCATTCAGGAAACATTCCACCGTAGAATCTGTCACAAACCGCTGATAGTCTAACTGTACGCCGGGGTTGAATCGATGATCGTCATTCAGCTCCGTGGGCAGCATAATCTCCTCGAAGCTGTACACCGTCCTGCCCCAGAAAGAAGTATGCCATCTGTCATTCAAATTTTTAATAGATCCGTAACGTTCTCTCAACCACCTGCGAAACTTGGCCTGGCAGTTCTCACAATAACAATACGTACCGTACTCATTGGAGACATGCCATACGACCAGAGCCGGATGATCATGATATCGCTCCGCCATGGCTTCCGCGATCGCCGCCGCCCGTTCCCTGTATTTCAGACTGTTATAGCAGAAGAACACACGCATACCATGTGTCCTCTTTCTCCCGGCAATATCCACCGGCAGCACCTCCGGATACCGGGCCGACAGCCACGCCGGTTGTGCTGTCGTAGGCGTTGCAAGGCATACGGATATTCCATGAGCCGCAAATTTATTCATCAGATCATCCAACCATTCAAAAGCATAGACGCCTTCGTCCGGTTCCAGTTTTGCCCAGGAAAAAACCGGCAGCGTCACCAGATTGATTCCAGCCTTCCGAAAAAGACGCAAATCCTCCTCCACAACGGATTCCTCCCATTGATCCGGATTATAGTCTCCCCCATAATAGATCTTCGTCGCCCATTGTCTCATCTTTTCCTCCATTCCGAAGCATCACTGCTTATTCAATCTTTACCTTCTCCTCACACACCATACAAGACTGGTGCCTTTACCATTCCTGTCGGATACATCTGCATATGCGTCGATTGTCCGTCATGCACCCGCCACGTCAATGTATTTACCGTCTCAATCTCCAAAAGATTCTGTCCCTTTCTCAAATATGCCCCCACAAACATCCTATAAGGCGCACCAAGCAGCACCCCTGCCTCCCGTCCATTGATCCGTACACGGGCGCCGTCATGAAGACCGGGAAGTGCAAGAATCCAATTCCTGTCTGTAATCGTATCTTCCTTCATCTCAAACTCTGTCCTATATCGGATCGTCCCTGAAAAACGGGGATATGCGTTTGGTCCATTTATAGACCGCAGGCTGCTTCCAGGCACACCGCTGCACACTGTAGTAAACACCTCGGCAATTCCTTCTTCCCGCAATGCAATCTCCCATGGTCCCTCCAACACCCGGCCAGTTTTTGCTGTATCTGCCACCCTGTCCTCTTCCGGATCAGCTTTTGGAAATAATTCTGTGAAGTCTCCAAGTTTACTTCGGTCCACCCTTTCCGTACGGATATATACTGCCATCTCTCCCGCGTCAAGTTCCAGAATCAGCCGGTCATCCGCGCTCCCTGCCACTGCCGCCCGATTCGAGACAGCATCATACCGCAGTAAGGTTCCCTTTTCCCGGAAGACTGCCTCTATCTTCACTGCTCTTGTCGGATGCTCATTAAAAAACAAATAGATACTCCCATCCTGCTGCCTGTAGGTACATGCTCTTAAATCCTTCCTGTCCCCTCTCAGACAATTTACTGTAAAATTTCTCCTGTCACTCAGCTGTTCTACCCGCTCCGCCAGCTGTTCTTCCGCCACTAATTCCGTTGTGGCTCTGATCTCCTCCACATCGATTTCCTCCGCCAGACACCTTTCCGGAAATCCGTTCATGAACAGCACTGGGAATCCTGCGTTCTTTGCCTGAACAATAAACTGCGCCGTATCCGCCGTCACGTACTGACATGACGGAATGATCAGACAGCTGTAAATCTGCTGTTGCACACACAGTTTCCCCTCCCGGAACATATAACCATTCTCCCGCAGAAGATCGCTCCAGATCACGTCACAGTCAACCTGTCTTTCCATCAGCTTTCTGAGCGGCCGTTGGAACAATTCCGTATCTCCGCACCATTCCGCGTCTGCGTGATACAGAACTGCCACATCCACATCCATGTTTCCCCCATTCACAAGATGACACATGCGGTTCATATATTTCATCAGTTCTCTAAAATATGGATACTGCGGATTATTCCCCCTGGCATAGAAATGAGGCGGACAGTCTCTATCAGGAAACCGTGGCGAAAATGCGTGAGGCACAAAATGATTGATGCCCCGTACCAGCATATGATCCGTCAACCATTTCATCAGCCAGACGCCCTCCGCCCAGCCAAACGAGCCAAAAATCTCACACAATGCTCTTCCCTTCTTACGCTCATCCAGACGGGCAAGTGAGCTGCCAAGCTTTGCCAGACCATAATGAAAGAATTCTCCATCCCTGTCGGAAGCGATCCATTGATGGTCACATTCCTTAAATCCCGGTATGATCTGCAGATGTACCACATCGATGCCCGCCCTGTCCATTCCTTTTTCCGCACGGAAATAATGCGCCACGCTGCATCCAAGCCGCGCGTGGGCATTATCATCCTCAATCACGTGTCCTATATATTCTACACCATGTTCCCGGCACCATTCGCCGATCTGCAACGAAAAATTCTCCGCCAACAATATGGAAACGCAATCCATATAATCCCTTCGCAGCGCCGCTGTCTTCTCTCCTGCCTGATACCAGAGCGCAATCAATCCTGCCGGAAAGCCTTCTCCCCATCGTTCCTGCAGCATCTCTTCCAACTGTCTGCTCCACGGCAGTCTCACATTTTTTCTTCCAAGTTTTTCTTCAAATCCGTATCCTGGTACATTGCCAAGCTCCGGTTCATCAGAAAAAAAACCGGCAAGGGTTGTGCCAAAATCCTCTTTGTACCTCTCATAATGAGGCTCATACACCTGATCCAGAAGAACCCTCACGGATTCTTTGTCGATCAGATTCATATAATTATCCCTGCCACCACCTTTTCTCGTTGTAAACAACACGAACAGACGGTAATATCCATCCGGAATATCCAGATATACGATTCCCCCATGCAGTTTATCTGTCAGATCTATCGCCTCTGCAATAGCAATATCCGGGTGCTTTCCATTCGACTTCGGACACGCATAAATGCCCAATAATTCTCCGTCAGTTCCAAGAAAATTCTCTACCAATACCGCCCCTTCCACCAACGGTCCACATAAATCCATATGCCTTTCTGCTACATAAAGCTTCGCCTTTTCCGGCTCTTTCCCGTATCCGCCGCCTGCATGTCCTGTCGGAAATTTATCATCATCCAGAAGCCACACACGCATTCCCCTCATTCTGGCCTCCTGCATAATCATATCCAAATCGCTCCACCACTGCTCACCCAGGAAATCAGGATGTGGACGCGATTCAACACAGAATTCCCGTATACCGCATGCCTCGATCCTATCAATCTCCTCTCGAAGTATCTCGTGTGCCTCCCCGTGAAGCCAGAAAAAAGGAAGAATATAACTGCCGCCCCTGTTCTCCAATACATCATCAAATCGTTCCATACCTGTTCCCTCCTACTGCACCCCTTTCCATGGCCTGGATGCAGCGACCGTGATCGTTCTCCATTCTCCGTACAGGCTCGTACTGTCCCCTTCTCGATTCGGTCTGGTTGCACAATAGAAATGATACAACACACCATCCTTCCGAAGCACAGACGCCTTGTGGGCATGATTTTCATCAATTTCTCCCGTACTACCGCAGGATAAAAGCGGCTCCTCCGCCTTATGCCAGTGCAGAAGATCCTCCGAAACTGCCAACCCTTCCTGCGCATGTCCATTCTCATATCCAAAATAAAAATTCAACCATATCCCATCCTGTTCTACAATACAAGGATCCGACACAAAACGTCCGTCCCAATTCCCCTTTGTAACCCGCAAAAGCGGTTCCGTTCCTATCCGTTCCCAATGCAGTAAATCCGTCGAAACCGCCGCTCCCGTCTGCTCCAGCCAACGCTGTTCATTATTCTTTGCATTATAAAATAGATACCACAAATTATCCTTTCGTATAATGCAGGCTTTGTAGAGCCCTCCCTGTTCCCACGCACCACCGCCCTCACAGGTAAGGATCGGATGCTCCAGACGATGCCACTCTCCCAGATCCTCCTCGCTGCACCAGGCTAACCCAATCGCCGCAGGTCCTTCCTCATACCCCATCCCCGGATACGCATGATAAACCATCCAATATTTCCCATCGATCTTTTTCAGGACCGGAATATCTTCCAGCCTGTCACTCTCCTTGATCATCCAGGTGCCCGCTGCACTGTAAGCATCCCACTCATTCCCGCTCTCTCCCCGTGCGAGTACCATCCTGTCAAAGCTCCAGTGTACCAGATCATCACTGACCGCCAGAGCCGATTGATAACCGATTCCATCATACCCTGTATAAAGCATGTAATAACGTTCGTTATGCCAGAATACAAATGGAATATCCACTCCCTTCTCGTCAAACGCTCCCGGTTGTCCGGAACCGGCCA
>OFFY01000962.1_pt1 | contig 26671 bp, 21 predicted proteins | sample 1521481 | NCBI WGS metagenome assembly OFFY01 (sample SAMEA3504117, study PRJEB24116) | mouse gut metagenome | biome: mouse gut; feature: mouse-associated habitat; material: faeces | place: Denmark | collected 2011
CCCTGCCGGCCGCCTGTAATACTTTATTCATACCGGGATAGCGGAAGGCATAATCAAATCCGGCCCCTGCTTCCTCGTAATTGTCAAAATATTCTTTCAGAATGGTCTTCTCTTGGCTGACCTGAGGCAGGCCCGTTCCCACAATGATCGCTCCGATCAGGCTATCCTTTTTTAAATCGATGCCTTCGCTGAAAATGCCTCCCAATATACAGAATCCGATTAAAATCCTGTCCGTCCCCTCTGTCCCGCTCCCCGGCTCCCCTCCGGAGGCTTCTCCGCTTCCCTCCCGGGATTTCCCTTCCTTTTCTATCGGCACTCCTCTGAAAAAGTCGAGAAATGCCTCCCGTGCCTCTTCATCCATCGCTTCGCCTTGCAGAATACATTCCCTTTCCCTTCCTCCGAAGTTTTCCACATACTTTTGATAGACGATGTTCATAAAGGCATAAGAAGGGAAGAATACCATATAGTTTCCATGACGGTTCTTTACTACTTCCTCAATATAGAGGGCTATCTTGTAATACTCATCCTCGGAACGCCTTGTGTACTTACTGGTCACATCCCCGGCAATGAACAGGGCCCGCTTCGCGGGGTTGAAAACCGATTGCGCATAAACCTCATAATCTTCCGCTTCTCCTCCCAACAAAGCCTTATAATATTGTATAGGCAGAAAAGTAGCGGAAAACAGCACGGTACTGCGTCCCCGGAGCATACAGTTTTTCAGATTTTCATGGGGATTCACACAGAACAGCTTCACCATAAAGCTGCCGTCCTCATTGGTCTGCGTATATTTCACATAATTTTCATCCAGCAAGTCATATATATACAGAAAATGGCGAAGCTCAAAATAGAAATCCAGCAGCTGGTCTCCCACCGGAAGCACACCAGTCTCCTGCTGTGCAAAATAATCCTCTATTACCGCATGAAGCCTCATAAAATGCTGTACCAGATCATCAAGATTTTCCAAAAGATTCCACTTTTCACATTCTCTTTTCATCGCCAACAGTACTTTATTGCACTTTTCCAGCTGATACAGCATCTTGTCTGCATATCCCTGCTTCACCAGAACACTTTTTCCGCCGCGCCTCTTTCCTGCGCTTCCGTCTGTCGTCCCGGCTTCGGTACTATATTGGTCAATATCTTCAGTTTCACCTGAAGGGGGCTCATCATTTTCTGACTCAAGTGTCATATTTTGTGTCATTTCCAGTGTAATCTGTCCGAAAACCCTAGATTTTCTGTGCCTTTTTCCTGTTTCTGACACAACTGTCTTTTTTAGGTTTCTACGCAGTTCCACAAACTGTTCTTTCCATAATACGGCACTATACATCTCCCTTCCCCGCTCCAGAAGATTATGTGCTTCATCCACCAGAAAAATATAATTCTTCTCTGTATCTGAAAAGAATCGCTTCAGATATACATGCGGATCGAAGAGATAATTGTAATCACAGATAATCACATCTGCATATAAGCTCAGATCCAGAGACATTTCAAAAGGACATACCCTGTATCTTTGAGCAAATTCCTCTATTCTTTCTCTGCTAAAACGATCCTGCTCGGTCAGAAGAGCAAAGACAGCCTCGTTCACACGGTCAAAATGTCCTTTTGCATAAGGACAATACTCCGGATTACACTCGGTCTCCTCCATAAAACATATTTTTTCCTTTGCGGTGAGAATAATACTTTTTATCCGTAATCCCTTTGCCCTGAATAGACTCAGTGTATCGTCCGCAACAGTTCTGGTGATTGTCTTCGCCGTCAGGTAGAATATCCTTTCCCCCAGTTCCTTCCCCAGGGCCTGAATGGATGGGTAGAGTGTCGTTACTGTTTTTCCGACGCCGGTAGGGGCCTCCAGAAAAAGCTTTTTCTGATGATAGATTGTCCGGTATACATCAGCCGCCAGCTCCTTCTGGCCCTGCCGATAGGGAAAAGGGAACTCCAATCCCTTTATAGACTCCTGTCTTGTTATATGCCATTTCCAGGAAAAATCCGCCCATTTCCGGTATGCAGCCAGCACCTCTCCAAACCAGGCTTCCAGCTCCTCTATCGTATAAGATTCATGGAAATATCGCAGCTCTTCCGTAGTCATATTGCAATAAGTCAGACGTATCTGCACTTCTTTCAGCTCCTGCTGCAGCCCATAGATATAGGCATAGCATTTCGCCTGTGCCATGTGCAGCGGCGCCGGAGCCTGCAATCTGGCCAAATCCCGGTAAGTTCCCTTAATCTCATCGATTGTGACGGCGCCCTCCTGCTGTATGATGCCGTCCGCCCGCCCTTCCACCACAAGAATATAGTCATTTGTCGGAAGCGTATATTTCAAAGGGACCTCCGCCTGGTACTCCGCCCCCATTCTGCGCTGAATCTTCCTGTGAATTCTGCCGCCCTCCTGCATGGCATTATCCGGCGATGCCTTATGACGATTGTCGATATCGCCATGACGCAGAACAAACTCCACCAGTCCCCTTACGGAAATACGGATTTCCTGCGGCGTTTTCCTCTCCCTGTTTTCCAAATCCCTCACTGCCTGCTCCTTCCCCATATCCCCCCAACTGAAAACAAAACTCCCCATCCCCAAAAAAGGCAGGCCGATCCTTCGTGGTCTTGATCCAGCCCATGAGAAAACTCCCCATGCCCGGGAAAAGCAGGGTGTTTATTGGAATTCCACCATATATTCACGAAACCGCAGTGGCAGCATCCCTTTTTGGAGTTTTATATTCTTCCTCTCTTCGATGGTGATTGCATGGCAAAACTTGCGGAACATCTCCTGATAAAGAGGCTCCTCGTCCGAATAGGTAAGCTGTCTTGACCTGTCTGCCTCCTCCCCACGGAGCAGAACCCAGCGTTTTCCTGCAGGATGAATTCCGAATAAATTACGCTTCTCATCATAGATCAGAAAATTTTCAATAGGAAGTCTGTCTGAAAAATGAGGCATAATAAAGGCAATGACATCATTTTTAGGCCCAATCCTGGAATACAATACTCCGTTATCCAACTCCTGAAACCGCAGAAACTGCTTTTGATGCCCCACCTCCGTGGATACCCCCCTGCCCAGTGCAAAAGCCTTATGGACATTGCTGTCAGCCAGATTGTCAAACAAATGCCCCGGACCCACTCCCCGGCGCAGCCCTTCCACCACAGTCCGATATACGGCCTGGGCCTTATATTCGTCCTCAGATGCCAGGGCCATACTCAAATGCAGACTGTCCTCTCTTCCGAAACGCCGCATCAGCGTATTCATCACTTTCCTTGTCTTCCCGGCATCGGCATGCACTGCCACATCCTCCGCAAATAAAATGGGGTCATCCGTAATGCAAAGCATTGTATCCTCATGATTGCGTTTTTCTTCATACGCCTGATAAATTGCCGTAAAGACACTCTCCAGGGTGTCCTCGCATCTGTATACCACCATAAAATACCGCCCTTCCTGACACAATTTCCCTGTATTTTCTACAACTGTCCCAGCGCTGCCTGCTGTCTGTCGATTACAGTCACAGGACGCGCAAAATTCATATCGTCAAACAGAGACATCTGGCGATAGGTCATCCCGTCGCTTCCGAACTGAATACGCTCTGTCTCACTGGTGAGATTCCGCACGATATAATCCTCCTCCAGCTTTACCGAATACATCATCTTGCCGCTGCAGGTGATAAAATACAGCGCCCGCTTCAGCACAACACCGATCTTCTTCAAATCCTGGAAGTTCAGACTTCCGCTCCTGCGCGCCGCTACAATCCGCCGCGCACTTTTCACGCCTATCCCGGGAACCCGAAGCAACACCTCCATCGGCGCCCGGTTGACTTCCACCGGAAACCGTTCCAGATGCCGCACTGCCCAATCCTCTTTGGGATCCAGCATAATATTGAAATACGGCCGCTTCTCATCCAACAGCTCTTCCGCCCGAAAACCGTAAAACCGCAGCAGCCAGTCTGCCTGGTACAGTCTGTGCTCCCGAAGAAGCGGCGGCCCGCCCGGCAAAGCAGGCAGACTCTTATCTCCCGTCACATTTACAAACGCGGAATAGAAAACCCTCTTTAAGTCAAACTTTTGGTACAGACTTTCCGCCACATTGATGATCTGATAATCGCTCTCCGGCGTAGCCCCTATAATCATCTGTGTGGACTGTCCTGCTCCCACAAATTTCGGCGCGCTCCTGAAGCGTACCAGGTCATTTTTGTTTACCTGGATCCTGTTTTGGATCTGCCGCATGGGAGTCAGAATACTCTTGCGGTGCTTGTTGGGGGCAAGGCTGCGCAAGCCTTCCGCCGTGGGCAGTTCCAGATTCACACTCATTCTGTCTGCCAAAAAGCCTGTCTGCTCAATGATTTCAGGATCCGCTCCCGGTATGGTCTTCACATGGACATAACCGTTGAACCGATATTGATTTCTCAGCAGCCACACCGTGCGGCAAATCAACTCCATGGTAAAAGTCGGATTTCCGATAATACCGGAGCTTAAAAATAATCCTTCGATATAATTCCTGCGGTAAAATTCCATGGTCAATGTACAGATCTCTTCCGGTGTAAAGGTGGCCCTGGGTATATCATTGGAATTGCGGTTACGGCAGTACTTGCAGTCGTAGATACATTCGTTGGTCAGCAAAATTTTCAGAAGGGCGATGCATCTGCCGTCACCGGAGAAGCTATGGCAGATACCGGCTGCCACACAGTTGCCGATGCTTCGACCGTTTCCCCGCCTGTCCACCCCGCTGGAAGTGCAGGCCACGTCATACTTTGCAGCGTCTGTGAGCACCTCCAGTTTCTCCGTCAGAGGCATCTCTTGAGCTCCTGTTAAATATTCCACTTCCGGACACCTCCGTTAGTCTGTTTCTCTTTTGAAATCTAAGAACATTTGTTCTCAATATAGAATAGCACATATGTTCTTTCCTTGCAAGTATTTTTACAGAAAAATGGTTGTAAGCCAAAACTTTTTGTGGTACAGTCATTATAAAGCCGTATATCAGAGAGGGAACGATCAATATGGAAATCGCTCAAACTTACACAGTAAAAGATTATTACAGCCTGCCGGAGAATGTCCGGGCTGAACTGATAGAGGGACAGTTCTACTATATGGCTGCCCCTAGCAGAATACACCAGAAAACGTTAAATTTTCTTAATACGGAAATTAATCTCTATATTCGCTCTGTGAAATGCTCCTGTGAAGTCTATCCTGCCCCGTTCGCAGTAAAACTATTTAAAGACGATAAAACAGTAGTTGAGCCGGACATCTCCGTCATCTGTGATATGAATAAGCTCACGGAAAAAGGCTGCACCGGAGCGCCGGACTGGATTATAGAAATCATATCCCCAAGCACTTCCAGCCATGATTATATCTATAAGCTAAACCTATACGCCAAAGCAGGTGTCCGTGAATATTGGATTGTAAACCCTCTGGATCAGTCCGTTTATGTATATTTTTGGGAAAAAGAGGTTTTTCATACTCAATCCTATACCTTTCGGGATAAAATAAAAGTCAATATCTATGATGATCTATGGATCGACTTTGCGCAATCCGCCCTTTATGCCCAATCCTGAAAGACGCTTACAAGTATACGAAAGTCCCAAGAAAACGGAGAACGCAGCCATGAAACAGATTAATGAAGACATCAAAAAGGGAAATTTCAGACAAGCCTACCTCCTCTACGGCGAGGAGCGCTATCTGCGCCGGCAATATCGTGACAAACTGCAAAAGGCTCTTTGTCAGGAGGGCGACACCATGAACACACACTTTTATGAAGGGACGAATATTGACGTGGGAGAAATCATCGATCTGGCCGAGACATTGCCCTTTTTTGCGGACCGTCGTGTTATTTTCCTGTCAAACAGCGGTCTGTTCAAATCCGGCGGTGAGAAAATGGCGGAATATCTGGCCAATCCCAGTGAAACCGCCTTTTTCGTCTTCACGGAGAGCGCTGTGGATAAGCGCTCCAAGATGTACAAGACCCTGCAATCCAAAGGATATGCGGCAGAATTCACCGTACAGGACGAGAATACTTTAAAACGCTGGGTGGCAGGCATCCTGGGACGGGAAGGGAAGAAAATAACAGAGAACACCCTGCAGCTGTTTTTGTCCAAAACCGGAACCGATATGGAAAATATTCAGATGGAGCTGGAAAAGCTGATCTGCTATTGTCTGGACCGCGAGGTAATCGCCGCTGAGGATGTGGAAGCCGTCTGCGCTACCCGGGTCACCAATCATATTTTCGACATGATCAATGCCATTGCCGCCAAAGCGCCGAAACAGGCATTAGAACTGTACTATGACCTGCTCGCCCTGAAGGAGCCTCCCATGCGGATCCTCTTTCTCATCGCCAAGCAATGCAATATGCTGCTGCAGACGAAGGAGCTGAAAAATAAGGGCTTTGACAACCGTGCCATCGGATCCAAAATCGGCGTAGCACCCTTTATCGCAGGAAAATACGTGAACCAGGCCGCAAAATTCAGGACATCCGTTCTGCGCCATGCCGTGGAAAAATGTGTGGAGGCGGAGGAGGCTGTCAAAACCGGCCGCATGAATGACATGATGAGTGTGGAGATATTGATTTTATCTGTCTTGCAGTAAATTCCCCGTGCAAAAAGCCGATAAGGCAGGCTTGGCCGCTCCACCTTGCATAAAAGTCTGGGGGAGCAGACCATGGAATGCTTACTTGCATTCTATGGTCTGCAAACCGCCCCCGCAAGGCAGTACTCGGAAAAGAATACGCACCTTTGCATAGATAAGCCCCAATGCGCCAACCCGTATATTCCCCGCAGGTTGGCGCATTTCCTTCACTTTATAATCGTAAATTCGTTTTGTTTTAATTTAACAGTTTTGCAAAACTTCATCATCTCTCTACAACAGAAGATTTCGGAAATAGCGGATCGAGTAATCGATTCCCTTCTCCCCAAGCTCCCCGTGCCAGTTAGCGGAATGCGGCTCTATGCTTAATGCTCTGTCATATCCCTTTGCATGAAGGATTGCCAGAAATGCTCCCCAGTTGGTCTGGTCCAGGCCCGCAGGCGGATCGTCATAACGCTCTCCGTCGATCACCAGAGAGCCCTTCAAATGTACATGCAGGAAACGATCTCCCCAGTCTCTGGCTTCCTTCAGATAATCACCGCCGTCGTAGATACAGTGAGAGGGATCATATTTGATATACAAATCTTTCAAATATCCATGAATTACGGTATAAGCCATAGGATTGCAGACAAAATTATTCCATCTGCAGTTATAGACCGCAATCTTGACTCCCTTTTCCTTGCCGTGTGCAATTAATTTCTCAAAATATGCGATAGCAAATCTGCAGTTCTCATAATAGGACAATTCCTCCACATAGTTACAGCCGGTAATATAGACATCGCATTCCAGGCTGGCCGCGGCATCGATGAGCCGATATTCCAGATCGAGTTCCTCCTGACGGATCCCTTCCCTGCAAATCCTGTCGCTCCCCCATCTGCCCACAGCTCCTACGGGCATCTCATATTTCCGGCTCCGCTCGCGGATCACATCCACATTTTCCAGAAAAACCTCCGCCCGATCATTTACATCCAACTCTATAAATTCCATGCCCCGTTCTCTGGCATCTTGAAAATCCTGCTCTTCAAACCATGCTATTCTGCCAAGTTTCATATGCTTCCTTTCCGCCCCCAACCGGGAGCCCGATTTGTGGCATATATGTCATATACTCTGTTTCGTCCGTTTCAGTTTAGGAAAAATACACCGGTTTTCCGGTTCTGCCCGACTCGTAGATCGCCTCCAGAATCTGCGTCACCACCATTGCCTGTCTGGGCTTTACGGTCAGCGGTTCCCCGTTCACGACTGCATTGTAAAATATACCCTGTTCCACATCCTCCGGATTCGCTGATGCACCGTCATAAAATGCCACGCCCCCGGCGTTCAGATCCGGTTTCTCCACACACTGCCTGCCATGGTTGACTCTGTTGATCCGCAGGCCATCCGCCATATCCGCGCCTGCTTTGGTTCCGCACAGCGTCGTCTGGGCTTCTCTCACATCCAGGGTATTCAGCGCCCAAGAGGACTCCAGAACGATGGTAGCGCCGTTTTTCATCCGGATAAACCCAAAGGCAGAGTCCTCCACCGTATAAACTGCCGGATCCCAGTCTCCCCATGCGTTTCCCGTATCCTTCTGCTCTGCAAGTTTGCGGTACACGGATCCTGTCACCATCTCCGGCTCATAATTATCCATCATCCACAGGGTCAGGTCCAGTGCATGGGTTCCGATATCGATCAAAGGACCGCCGCCCTGTTTCTCCTCATCCAGAAAAACACCCCAGGTAGGCACTGCTCTTCTGCGGAGCGCATGGGCCTTAGCATAATATATCTCACCCAGCTCTCCATTTTCGCAGGCGCTCTTCAGATAAGCGGAATCTGCGCGATAACGGCTCTGATAGCCGATGGTCAATACCTTTCCTGTCCGCTCTGCTGTCTCTACCATGGCCTTCGCCTCTGCGTAGGTTTTCGCCATAGGTTTCTCGCACATCACATTCTTGCCTGCCTCCATGGCGGCAATGCTGATGGGCGCATGGGAGCTGTTAGGTGTCAGCACATATACAGCCTCCAAATCTTCGCGGATTAAGGCTTCATAATCCTTATACACCCGGGCATCCTCTGTGCCGTACTTTTCCTTCGCCTTCTGCGCCCGCTCTTCAATCAGGTCACAGAATGCCACAATCTCAAAATTTCCGTTCCTCTTCATTGCAGGGAGATGCTTTGCATTTGCAATTCCGCCGCAGCCAACTACGCCGACTCTTAATTTTCTCATAGTATTCTCCTATTCCAATTGTCATTTATGACAATTTGTGTCATTTATGACAATTTGTGTCACTTATAGCAATATGTTATCATTAATTGGAATTTCTTCCCCTCTATGGGAGTTTATTTCGCATCATTTTACCGATTCCGCGTCAAATTATAACCTTAACTTTATGACTTCTCCTGTCTCAGCCGACCTTCCGATTGCCTCCATAAGTTTCATAACGCGCATTACCTGCGGCAGACGGATCAGGCTTTCTTCTCTGCCCTCCAAAACGGCCATGACATTGTAATAAAATTCGCGCACATCACTCTTTACTTCCGGAAGGGGCTCTGTGAAAATACTGTCGTCCCGTCTGGGCGCCATGGTCTTGGTCAGCCCGGCCGCCGTGATGACCGGCATTACGTCCTTCTCATCCACGCCGGAAGCCCGCACTATCTTTCCGTTCAGCTGCCAGTCCTCGATCACTGCAGTTCCGTCGGTTCCGAGCACATACCATCTGGGCAGGGATACGAAATTGCTGGTCCCTACCTCCACCATGGCACTCACCCCGTTTTCGAATACCAGCTCCGTGTAGAAGCCGTCGTCCACCAGCTGATTTGTCACATGGGTCACCGTGGCATATACGCTGTATAAAGGTACATCCGCAAACAAGAGCAGCAGCTGATCCAGAAGATGAACGCCCCAGTCCAGAATCATCCCGCCTCCATGCTCCTTTTCCTGTCTCCAGTCTCCCGGAATTCCCCTGGAACCATGCACTCTGGATTCCAGGCGGAAGAGTTCTCCCAGCTTTCCCTCTTCCAATATCTTCTTAACCGTCATGAAATCTTCGTCCCACCGTCTATTCTGGTGAACGGTCAAAAAGCGCCCTGTCTCCTCCGATACATCGATCATTTCCTGCAAGTCTGCGCTGCTCAGTGTCACAGGCTTCTCGCTGATCACATTCTTCCCTGCCCTCATGGCCGCTATGGCCACGGGTTTATGTACATCATTCGGAGTGGCGATCAGCACCAGATCCGTGGTCTTATCCGCCAGCAGATCCTCCAGTCCCTCATATACATGAAGCCCCATATCCGCCGCATGATTACGCTGTTTCTCTTTGATGTCCCAGATACCGGCTATCTCCAGATTCTCTATGGTCTTGATCTCGTCATAGTGCCAGCCTGCCATTCCTCCGAATCCTACAATGGCTATCTTATGCTTCATATCTTTGTCTCCTATTCCAGTTCCGCGTCTGAACGGACCATACCCTTTTCAGCAGAGGACTTCCGCACGCTTAGAGCTTGCGTCCGTAACTCCTCTGGGGTACGGTCCGTTCAGACGCTGTTTTCCAGTTCCGCGTCTGACCGAACCCTACCCTTTTCCGCAGAGGACTTCCGCACGCTTAGAGCTTGCGTCCGTAACCCCTCTGGGGTACGGTCCGTTCAGACGCTGTTTTCCAGTTCCGCGTCCAAACGGCCCGTCAAGCCCAATACATCGCGCCTCTATCTTCATAAATCAGCACATTTTTCAGGAAGCTGATTGCTTTCTCCAGTCCTTCTCTGCCGGACATTAATCCGTCTTCGTGCTCTATGCTGATGGCGTAATCATAGCCGGCCATACGCAGCTGTGAAATGATATTTTTCCAGTAATCCTCCCCGTGCCCGTATCCCACCGTGCGGAAAATCCAGGAACGATCCCGCTCTTGACCATAATGGGTGGTATCCAGAACACCGTTGACCGCCGTATTTATGGCATCGATTCCGGTATCCTTGGCATGGAAATGGAAAATCGCATGTTCCTTTCCCAATTCCCGAATAGCTGCGCCGGGATCCATCCCCTGCCAGATCAGATGGCTGGGGTCAAAATTCGCGCCGATTTCAGGCCCTACTTCCCTCCGGAGCCGCAGCAGAGTCTTCGTATTGTATACACAGAAGCCGGGATGCAGTTCCAGCGCAATCTGAGAGACGCCGTGAGCCCGTGCAAAAGCCGCCTTCTCCTTCCAATAAGGAACCAGTATCTCATTCCACTGATACTCCAGAATCTCGGTAAAATCATCCGGCCAGGGGCAGGTAACCCAGTTGGGCGTCCGATCCTCCCTGCTTCCTCCGGGGCATCCGGAAAAGGTATTGACCACCGGTACCTTCAGCTTCTCAGCCAACAGGATCGCATTGGTAAAATCCTTCTCGAACCGCTCTGCCACTGCCCTGTCGGGATGCACCATATTTCCGTGGCTGCTCAGAGCGCTGATCTCCAGATGGTACTTGTCCAGCGTCTCCATGAAGCGTTCCCTCTTTCCCTCATCTGCCAGAAGTTCCGCTGCGTCGCAGTGAGCCTTCCCCGGAAATCCGCCGCAGCCGATCTCCACCATCTGCACACCTCTCTCGGCCAGAAATCTGCATGCCTCCTCAAAGGGCAGATCTCCCAGCGCTACCGTCAATGTTCCTAATTTCATAGACTTCCCTCCATTTCTTTTATCTATTTTTACTATTGATTTGATTATAAAAAAAGACAGCAGAATAAGAAAGATACATTCTGCTGTTTATACATACGATTCTGCTATTTATGTATACGCCTTAAAATATTTTCCGGACGAACCAAGTATTGTGAACGCTGTTGTAATACCGGATAAAAATCCTCTACCGCCTCAGCACCTCGGAGGGCGCGCAGCCATAATAGCGCCGGAACTGCCTTCCGAAATGATTATAATCCCCGAATCCCACGCTGTCCGCAACCTCAGTCACAGTTCCTTCCTTTTTCTTCAAGAGATTCATGGCTTTTTTGAGCCGCACCTCGTTAATATATTGCAGCGGAGCCATGCCCATACTCTCCTTAAACAGATGATTAAATCTATCCTCGCTGAGATGCACAATTTCCGCCAGTTCCCTGTTACCGATCTGCCGCGTATAATTCATCTGAATATAATCTATTACCATATTCAGCCGCTCCAGCTGTTTCTTCCGTCTGTCACTCTCCTTCTCCGTGAGAAACTCAACCGTATATTCCCGCACCAGATGAGCAATCAATTCAAGCATCTTTCCTTTACAGACCAGCCGATACCCTATTTTCTGCTCCTGAAATTCCTCATGAATCACAGACATGATCTCGTCTATCTTGTCATCCTGCTCGATCAGCGACTTGAATATGACATTCTTGTCAGCAAGCTCCTTTGAGAAAGCTTCCATCTCAAAGATCATCACCATCACTTCCATATGAGTCCCGTCACAGTATCCGGAGTGAATTTCATTGCTGTTGACAATCACCAGATTTCCCTTACCCGCATAGATTTCCCTTTGGTTTAAATCCAGTAAAGTATGTCCCTCTCTGACATAATGAAGCTCGATATGTTCATGCCAGTGGGGGGAAAAATACTGGGTCTTACTGGAGACATCATTGACATGCATCTGTACCGGAAATTCAGGATCGCTGATAATCTTCTGTTCATATAAAGCAAGGGACTGCATCCTGTCCTCACCTCCTGTCAATATCGCACTGCGGCACAAACGGCTGCAAATGGCATAGATTGTCACAAACGGCTCAAGCTGCCACATGCGGCATGATTACACAATCGACGCAAGCTGCCGCATACGGCACAGCTTAACACAAGCGCCGCAAACTGCCACATGCAGTACAGAACTTCAGCATATCATACACAATACCACACCAACGCCGGACCTCTGCCGCTATCAACATTATAACAAATGATGTAAAAAAAGCAAAGACCGGAGAACAAAGATTCTCCCTATCGCAGAAAGCTATGTATTACAACTCCCTCTTCATCACAGCTTACGGTGACTGCACCCGACTGTGCGGTCTGCATGATATATGTCCCGCATGCCTCCAGCCGGCCGAGAAGCTCTGCATGGGGATGGCCGTAGCGATTGTTCCTGCCGGAGGAAATCACTGTAAGCAAGGGACTCAGCCGGTCAAGAAGCTCCTCCGGCGTGGAATTGCGGGAGCCATGATGCGCTGCCTTCAGCACGGTAATTTCCCCGATGCCTCTCTGATCTATCTCCTGGCAAAACGATTCCTCCCCCTTCTCCTGTACATCCCCCGTTAAAAGCAATGTCCACGCCGGCTCCCCGCTCCCTGCGGCATTCTCTGACACATTTTCGTAGAATTCCACCAGGAAACATTCCGAATACGCATTCACATCCCCGGCAGGAAATCCCTTCTCCGGATGCAGGCATGTGAATACTGCACTGCCGCTGTCCCAGCTGTCTCCTGCAGCCAGATACCCTATTGCCACCGGCGTCTTCTGATCTGCCCCTGCCGCTGCTTCCAGCAATCCGCCCAGCTGTTCTTCCCTGGCGCCTTCCTCGATATCCGGCAGCAATAGCTGGCGCACCGTGATATGATTGTCCCCTCCCAAGGCAAACAACTCCTCCGCACCGTTCACATGATCCGCATCCGGATGAGACAGAAATACAGCGTCTATGGTTCGGATTCCATTGTACTTCAAATAAGGGATCAGGACGTATTTGCCGATATTTTTCCGGCTGCTGCTTCCGCAGTCAAACAGATAATTCTGTCCGGAAGCAGTACGCACCAAAATGCCGTCCCCCTGCCCCACATCCAGGAAGGTGACGCTGTTTTTTGCCGGAGGACGCAGAACGAACAGCAGGACTCCGAAAAACATGCCTGCGTAACCGCCAATCATGCCTGCCCCCTTTTTGCCGCGTCGGGAACCTGCCGCCGCATCCATTGAGCCTGCATTATTTTCCATATATTCTATCAGCTGTCTCAGCAAAACTACCCCTGCCAGGATCAGATAATAAACACATATCTGCCATATCTTCGGGCACCCCGGATTCCATGTGTGAAAAGGAAGGCCGTCAAAACAGCTGCACAGAAACTCATATCCGTTCAAGATCAGACGGTCAACCATTCCCAGTATTCCAAGCCCCGGTACCAGCATAGCCAGCAGCCCTGTAATCATCATAGGTTTCAGAAAAGGAATCACAAACAGGTTCAGGAATACAGAATACAACGGAATTTCGTAATAAAACCACAGCTGTACGGGCAGCGTAGTCAATGTGATGGAAAGGCTGGCAAACAGGGACGCAAGCAGGCCTTTGAGAACCTGTCCAGGTATCCTTCCCTTCTGCTTCCCCCTCTCCCTCCCGTCCGGCAACGGGGGCATCAGTGCCGGATACACCACCCCGATCCCCAACACTGATGTAAAGGACAGCAAAAACCCGCTGTTTTCCAGATAAAACGGATTTCGGAGCACCATCAGAGCCCCCATCAGACCCAATGCAGTCAGCATGTCATAGGTCCTGCCCGCCACCTCTGCCAACATTTTGATCAGATACATGCCGATAGCCCGGCAGGCAGATACGCTGAATCCCGTCATGCATCCATAGAGCAGCAAAATCACACTGCCTCCCGCCGCGCAAACTCCTGTCGGCAGTCCCGTCCTGCGCAGCAGCCGGTAGATACTCATGCCGATAATCGTAATATGCAGGGAAGAAATGCTTAGAATATGCAGAATTCCATTTCGCTTGTATAAATCCTTCAATTCTCCGTCCAGCTCGCTCTTATCTCCCAACAGCAGCGCGCTCATCACAGCAGCCTCCTTCTCTGGAAAAATGCGGTAAAGCCGTTCCTTCAAACATTCCTTTAGCCGATACAGCCGCTCCCTGATGAGCCACGTACCTTCTCCCGCTGCCAGAAGAACGGCTTTCCTTACTTTACCGCCGATTTCCAGCGTCCTGTAATAAACCGACGCATCGAATTCTCCGGGATTTGTGGCCCGGGAATAGGGCATAAACGTACCCTGAACCGCCACCATGCTCCCTAATGGGATCCCTGGGGCATCTTCCATGTCACATATGATATTTTCCTGAATCGGAACGAACTGCTGCGAATCTGCAGCCGACTGCCCGAAGGCATTTGATCCTGCGTAAAAAACAGATTTCAGATAAATATTTGACTCGTCTTTTTGGTACACCTGCCCGGTAATCACTACCTGGCTGTCCGCCTCCAGTGTCCCGGCGCGGATACAGCCCTCCTGCAGTTCATCCGCCCGTCCGGTTTTCAGCCGGAGGGCGGCAATCATCACCAGGAACAGGGCAGCCATGAATAATGGGCGCCTCATTCCATTCTCCTTTCCCATTCCTAAGGAGTGCGGTTCACTCCTAAGGAGTATAAGTCACTCCTAAGGAGTATGAGTCACTCCTAATGCAATTTTCTCATTTCCCTGCGGACGGAGGCAAACAACGCAATACACGCCACAGCCCCCATAAACAGATAAGCCTGCAGCATGGGAACAAAATTGTAATGCTCCCCCTTCCATACCGTATAAAAGTCCCGGTTAATATAAGTAACCGGCAGCATCTTCGCTGCCACCTGCAAAACAGAAGGCATATTGTCATAGGTGATTCCCATCATTCCCCCCAAAATCATCTGTGCAAAGTACAAAAGCATCGTCACGCAATAAGTGAGGCTGAACTTTTTAAGAAGCGAGGCAATGGCATGGGCCAGGCAAAACAAAATCACACTGAATACCAGAATACAGACCGCATACAGCAATGCGCCCGACACCTTCGGCAATTCCACCCCCACGAAGCCATATCCTACGATAAAATAAAGCAGGAATGCAATCAGCATAAATAATGCCTCCGACAGAATCCTGTTGCACAGTGTCTCACTGATCCTGATGCCGAACAATTCCATCCGCTGCGGTATCCCCTTTTCCAGCTCCTGCGCCTGGTTCACCCCGTATCCCATAAAAATCGTTGCCATGGGAATCATCGCCCCGATCCCCAGAAAGATGGATGTTTTTACGGCGGGCAATGCGGTCTGATCTACCATCTCCCCCACAACGGCACGAGTGATAATGACCATCATCAAAATCGGCATGCCCACTCCGAAAATGTGCACATAAGGATTCCCGATGACCTTCCGAAATTCAAAAAGGAGCATATGTTTTGAAAACAGTTTTCTCTTATTTCCCATGATTCCCCTCCTTCACTGCGCTCTTCGTTTTTCCTGTCTCTCCCGGCACGGCTCCGCGTTTTTCTTCCGCCTCATCTTTGTATACCTTATCCTTCGCATTGATGTAGAGGATTTCGATATCATTGTTGCTGCGTTTGTAATTGACATCATGTTCCCGGAGCAATTCGGTGACCCGCTTTTCCTTTTCCGCGCTCTCGCAGGATAGGGCAATCAGATGGGCCGGGGAGGCCAGCTTTCTGTAATCCGCCAAAAGCGCTGCATTCTCCCGGGTATTGCCCACTACAATCACAGCTCTGCCGCAATATTTCCGGAACAATTCCTCCTTCCTTCCATAGTCGACGACCTGCCCTTTATCCAGAATCAGCAGCTTGTCGGCCAACTGATCCAGCTCTTCATAATAATGGGACACAATTAAGAAGCTGGCATCTTTATCCTGATACCACTCTGCCAGCTTTTCCACCAGCTTCTGTCTGGTCTCAAAATCCAGCCCTGAGGTCACCTCGTCATAAAAGGTCAGAGACGCGTCCTGCATCATAACCAGTATGATGGTAAACCGTTGTTTCTGCCCGCCGGACAGTTTTGAATATTTTTTCCGCAGGCAGTCCTCGAACTCAAAAAATGAAATCAGCTCCTGAAGCTTTTTGTCTCTGGAGATCTTCGTTCCCAGGATCGCTTCCATGATATACTTTACCGGCATCGCATCCGTATACTCATTAAACTGCATATGGACCGCCATCTGCTCCGGTTTCAGTTCGGTCCGAATGATCCCCTGATAGGGCACCAGCCCCAGAATGCTCTTAATTAATGTAGTCTTGCCTGCTCCGTTGGAGCCGATCACTCCCACCCGGTCCCCTTCTGCAATCTCAATAGGCGACTTAACGGAAAGCGCCGTCTCCGTACCGTATCGCACGGTTGCACTTTGAATGGACAGCAGCATATATTCCTCTCTCCTTTACTTGGTATTCTGCGGCATTTGCACTGGAACTTCCTGCCGCCATTCTGATTGTAACAGAGCCGTGTGAAGATCGTATGAAGACCGGATGGAGCTTTCCTGCATCCTTCAGAAATGTATCATGGCGATAACGCTCTCTTCTCCGTTTACCACAGAGAGCACGAAATTTTGTTTTTTTGCAAAATAAGACGCAATGTACAGACCCAGTCCATGGCTGTCCGCCGCCCCGCCCCCATGGCTGCCGCTGACAAAGGGTTCCAGAATATGAGGCAGCAGTTTCTCCGGGATGGTCACGCCATAATTCTCTATCCTTATTTCCGCCTCTCCCTCTTCTCCCCCGGCCCGCAGCGTAATCTCTATCCGCCCCTCTGCCGGCGTATATTTCACGGCATTTGACAGGAGATTATCCAAAATCTGGGTCAGCATCATTTCATCCCCATGTACCGTCAAAGATTCCTCCCCGCAAATCCGGGCCTGAATTCCCTTGTGGTCCAGCCCCACCTGACAGCACTGCAGCCGCTCCTGCATCAATCTCCCCGCATCCAGAGATTCCATCTTTCTGTTCTGTGCACAGTGGTTCAGATACAAAATATCCTCCGCCATGCGCCGCATGGACAGCAGCTGTTCCTTCACCTTCGGCAGATAGACTTTGGTGTCTTTGTATCTGCCGATTTCATTCATCATCCCCTCCACCAGCAGCAGCGCCGCCGCAATTGGTGTCTTCAGCTGATGGGAAGACGTGCGCAGAAACGTCTCCTGGCGTTGGTTTTCTTCCTCAAGCTGCGCGTTTTTTCTCTCCAGCTGGCGGTAGCTTTCCCTGATCTGCAGATAAAAATCATCCAGCGTATCCGCCAGTATCCCCACCTCATCCTTTCTCTTGGACCATGTATCCGACAAACGCCCCACCGTGAAATTCCGATCCGCCTTCATCTCTCCGGCATGCCGCACCAGCTCTACAATGGGCCCGACGATTCCTCTTGAATAAACCTGTGAAAACAACAGCACCAGCAGCAAAATCACCGCCCCCAGCATGGGAAGGCTCTGCAGCACCACCGGGCGGATTTCGCCGGCATCCGGCGCTACCACGGGCAAAATAGATAAAACCAAACTTTTATCCGTCTGTTCCACAGCGATATAATTTGTATAACGATTGCTGGAATCTTCGATACCGGACTCTATGATGATCAGATCATTAGAATAAGAATGCATTTCTACATATGCATTGTGATAATCCTCTTCCAACTCCCGGACATACAGCATACGGACATCAACAGGCAGGGAACTGTCTTTAGACACAGTCTCCTGCAAATAGGCGCCCAGCTCCTCCATCTCCTGTGCCAGGGCAGCTTCCGTATTCTGCGCCTCCTGATCTCCGTAAGAGAGCAGTGCCTCCCTGCACATCTGCAAAATCTGCCGCAGCCTTTCGTCTCTCATCGTGACTTGTGCGGAAAAAGCCTTCCCCGCTATCAGGATCTCATCCCCCCGAAACGGTATCTCCACGGAAAAACAGGCCGTTGCATTTTTCACCCTCACACCGTCATAACTGCCCTTTTCCATATATGCGGTATGCTGTTCCCGGATGGAACGAAGGTTTTGCTCCATCACATGTTCCACATAGAGTGACGGCAGCATATAGATAAAATATCCGATCAAAAACAGCATCATAACTCCTGCCAGCACCATGCTGTACAGCAGGTTCTTGTGCCTAAGCCCCATAATACGCCTCCCGTTTCACCGCTGCCCCTACCCTATGGCATCCATGTCAAACTGATATCCCACTCCGATTACGGTCTTAATACAGGGCACAGGCAGCTTCTTGCGCAAATTTTTCACATGGGCATCAATAATCCGGTCATTGCCGATATAATCTTCGTTAAAGATGCTCATGATCAGCTGCTCCCTGGTAAACACACGCTCCGGCTCCCGGTACAGGGTCTGCAGCAGCAGATACTCGCTCAAAGTAAGAGGCAGCTTCTCCCCATGGTACAGGGCACAGTAGGCCTCCTCTTTCAGCACCAGTCCCTTCCGCTCCCCTGACTCCTCTCCGAAGGTTCCTTTGGTGCGCCGCAAAATAGTCTCCATCCGCTTCAGCAGGATGATGGGGGAGACCGGCTTAATCACATAATCATCCGCATACAGATTAAAAGCCTTCACCTGACTCTGTTCATCCTCCAGTGCCGTCAGCATAATCACCGCCGTCTGCTTCCGATAACAATGGATGGATTTCAGTACCTCAAAACCATCTGCCCCCGGCACACAGATATCCAGCACCGCCAGGTCAAAATCCTGCTCCCGCACCAGGCGGATGGCACTCTCCCCCCGTTCGGCCGTAGTAACCTGATAGCCCGCCATCAGCATATATTCCGTTAATACCTCCCGAATTGTAGGTTCGTCCTCGAGAAACAGTACCCTGTATGCCGTCTCTTTCATAGTTCCTTCCCTTTTTCATTCCTTCCGCTATTTGTCCACAGTGGTCACAATATCAAGATTCCGTTCGAAAGTTGACGTCGGAAGGCTTGAGGGTACCTCGCCGTTGATCAGAATCTGTACTTTATTGATATTGCTCAGCTCCGCCAGGGAATTCACGATGGCATACACAGATACGTCCGTAGATACATTATTGACCACCGCCAGGAAATTCTCGTCCAGATTCACATAGCAGATTCCGTCCTTGGTCATAACGCTGACAATCTTTGTATTGGGATTGACAGACGGATATAAACCCTCCACCCGCCCGCTGGGCCCTGCGATCAGTTCCTCCACGACAAAGCGCTCCAGCGGCGTATTGGTAGAGTAATGCTTCTCCCGGTCTGCGGCAATCAGCTTCATGCCGCTTTCGTCCGCAAAATACAGCCTGATCCTGGCCTCCTCATAAGTGTTGATCTCATTTCCATCATTGTCGATAAACTGTTCCGCATTCATCCAGCCCACCGCATTTTCCTTTTTGTCCAGCAGGGGGGTGCCCTCCACGGTAACCATCACCAGCTTGACCTCCGGCAGCTGCGTCAATGTCCTCACTACCGCAGCCCGGACCAGAATCTCCGTAATCGGCGCCAATTCTTTATAGGCTTCATCCACATCGATCTGCAGATTTCCTTCCTCCAGCTTATAGCTTCTCACCTGAAATCCCATGGAAAAGGGCGCCTTATATTCCAATTTCTCCGGATTCGTCGCCAGGCACTCCATCAGCTCTTTCAGCGCTTTCTCCGATGTATCCGCCTCCATCACATGGGAGTGCATCTCCACCTTGGTCTCGGAATTGCTCACATAATAAACCTGAACGATATTTTCTGCCTCCTCCTTGCGCTTTCCGCAGGCGCCCGTCAAAAGCATACATACGAAAAGCAGCAGGAACCCTGTCTTTTTCTTCATATTCACACTCCTGTATGATCCGCCGCTTCAACCTGCTCCCGCATTGCTCAGCGGAATCTTCACCACAAAGCTGGTTCCCTCTCCCTCCACACTGGATACCGTGATCGCGCCCCTGTGCATCAGAACGGCACTCTTCGTGATGGCAAGTCCCAGCCCTGTACCGCCGATTTCTCTTGAATGCGACTTGTCCACACGGTAAAACCTCTCAAAGATGTACGGCAAATCGTCTTCCGGTATTCCCAGCCCGGAATCGCTGACTTTAAAGTTAAAATATTGATGATCCGCATCCAGCTCCACCTTCACCCAGCCATGCTCTTTATTGTATTTTATGGCATTTTCCACCAGATTGGTCATGACCAGCGTCAGCTTCACCTCGTCCACTTCCGCCATCACGGGACGCATACTCTCAAATACCACTTCTACATCTTTCTTCCGCGCAATGGGCCGCAACCGCTTCAAAATCAGTTCCGTCAGATCATTGATATTCAGAGAGACGATATTCATCTCCTGCGCTTTCTTGTCCATCTTTACCAAAACCAGCAGATCCGTGATGATCTGGTTCTCCCTGTCGATCTCCGACGCAATATCCTCCATAAATTCCCGGTACAATTCTGCAGGCGCATCCTGCTGGGCCAGCAGGGAATCCGCCAACACCTTAATCCCCGCCATAGGCGTCTTCAGTTCATGGGACACATTCTCCACAAATTCCTGTCTGGAATTATCCAATGCCCGCATCCTGGCCAAAAGCTGATTAAATGCCTCCACAATATGCGCTGTCTCCGCATAGTCCGACACGGAAATACTCTCGTCGCTGTATCCAGCCTTCACCTCGTTAATGGCTTCCGTCACCCTGTTGAACGGGCGTGTCAGGATCATGGAAAGTACCACCGCCATAGCCACAATCACCACGATCACCAGATTCTGTAAAATGACCGCCTTCCGATCCAGCACCTCCAGCGTGGCCATGGTGGCATCATTGGATATGCTGGTCAGCATGACGCCTATGACTTCGCCGGACTCCATGCTTGCATCCACAATGGGGGTGGTCATCTCTATGTAACCGTGCTCCCGGTCATAATTGGACATCGTTTCCCCCTGGAAACAGCGGATCACCTCTTCGGAAATAATGGTCTTGCCCTCACTGATGTCATAGGTATCCCTGACCACCTTCAGACCGGAATCGATGATCATAACACGGCCTTCATACAGATTGGAAATCATCTCAAGCTCCGCATTGATCACATCTTTGGACACACTGCTGCTATAGCCCTCCGGCTTCGTATTAAAATAATTATTGCTGATCAGGTGATTTCCTACGATCATCAACTGATTTTGGACAGTGGCAATTCTGTGCTGAACAGAATGTTCCTCATAATTATCCAGAATTCCGTAACGCACGATCATGCTGGGGATAACCCCGGCCACCAATACTATGATAAAGATGCGCGCCTGCAGGCTGCGCAGAGACAGAAGCCTTTTGAGCTCCTCGAATATTTTTGCGCCCATTTTCCATACTCCCGCCCGGCGCCCTGTGGCAGGCTCCGGCAGCCCCGCCCTTTTCGAAGTCCGGGGTTCCACTCTTCTCTCTTCTTCCAAAGCCATGCCTGCATTTTACCCGGCAGGTTTTATACGTGAACCAAAACGATAGATGCCAGGGCGGGCCTCACACCTGGAAATAGTAACCGACCCCCCATTTGGTGTGGACATAACGGGGCTCACTGGGGTTGGATTCCACCTTCTCCCGCAGCCTTCTGATATGTACATCCACGGTTCTCACATCCCCGGGATAATCAGCCCCCCACACCAGCTTCAGCAGACTCTCGCGGCTGTATACCTTATCGGGATTGAGCATCAAAAGTTCCAGTAATTCGAACTCCTTGGCAGTCAGGCCGATCTCTTTGCCGGCAATGAATGCCCGCCGTCCCTCGCAGTCCAAACGCACCTCTCCCCGCTCCACGCTTTTGGCAGAGGGCGTCTCTCCCATGATCCGCTTCGGTTCCGTGCGCCGCATGATGGCTTTAATCCTGGCCTTCACCTCCAGAATATTAAAGGGCTTGGTAATGTAGTCATCCGCACCGTATTCCAGCCCCAGTATCTTGTCCATGTCCTCTCCCTTGGCAGTCAGCATGATAATAGGCACGTTGGAAAACTCCCTGATCTGCTGACAGACCTCGAAGCCGGTGATCTTCGGCAGCATCACGTCCAGCAGAATAATATCATATTGATTGGCCCGGGCATATTCCAGAGCTTCCTCTCCGTCATACGCGCAGTCCACTTTCATATCGTCCTGCTCCAGGCTGAAGCGAATTCCCTTTACAATCAATTTCTCATCATCCACCACCAAAGCTCTCTTCCCGGCCATAACATTCTCCCCACACTCATTTTGTCATTTTCCCACGGTAATCTTATCCCGAATCTTTTCGTACATTGCAGTCTTGATACCGCTTACCTTCATAATATCCTCACAGCACTCGAACCCGCCATTGGCTTCCCTCCAGGCTATGATGTCCGCCGCTTTTGCTTCGCCTACCCCCGGCAGGGTACATAGCGCGGCAACATCGGCCGTATTGATATTCACCAGACCGGAAGCCTCGTCCGGCTCCGCCGCTTCGGTCTGCACTTCCTCTCCCAAAGCAGGGAAATACAGTTTCTGCCCGTCGTTTACCCAGTCTGCCAGATTCACCGCTTCTCTGGCTGCCTCCGCCGCAAAACCGCCGGCAGCCGCCAGCGCCTCCTCCGCCCTGCTTCCTGCAGGAATCTCCACCACGCCCGGACTTACCACGGCGCCGCACACATAGACCCGGATCACCTCATCCTGCTTCGCCTCTTCACTCTCCGGGGAATCGGCTGTGCTCTCCTGTGTATTTTCCGGCAATGTGCTCTCCTGCGCCGGTTGTGACATGTTCCCGATCAGGATCCCGGGCTCCTTCTCCCCGCAGCCGCCGCACAGTATACAGGCAGCTGCAACATACAATGCCGTCAAAATAGTTCTTTTTTTCATCATAGCCCCTTTCTCTCTTCCTCTTCGGATTTACGGAAAAGTCAAAAAGGGATTGCCTCTCTATGCTGATTATTTTATTGTATCGGAATTGTATCCTTTTTACAAGGGGCTTTTGAAAATCTTCATGAAAACTTCATATTACTTCATTTCCATTTAAAAATTATGATTCCGGCCACGGCTACCGCCATTCCCACAGCCTTGCGCCACTCCCAGGGCTGCTTCTCCACTCCGAACCAGCCGAAAAGCTCTATGACATAAGCCACTGCCAGCTGTGCCACCACGATCAGCATCACCGCCTTGGCAGGCCCCAGCAAATCCATACTTTTAATCACGGTATAAGTAATGAACGCACCGATAGCGCCCCCCAGAAGCATATACTTGGGCTGTACCGAAAATACCTTCATCAGGCTGCTTCTATCCGTACACACCCATGCTCCGAGGCAGACGAAAAGAGCTGTCAGCTGCACAAACGCACTGGCAGTCCAGATACTGGAAGACTTGGTCACCTGGGTATTGAACACCCCCTGAACACTCATCAGGGCCCCGGAAATCAACGCAATAAAAAATCCAATCATAGGGTTACACCTTCCTTCGTTTCTTTTCTCTTAAGTGTATCCCATGATTGGATAATTATGCACAAAACGTCTCACTGAAGTGCCTGTCCTTCACTGACCTGAACGGTAATCGTATCCGCCAGCTCCTGCACCAGCTGCGTCACGTCGGCCCCGTTCCATACCTTTGAAAACAGCCCCTCCAACTGAAGCCAGAAATTCCCCGTCTCCATCATTTTGGGCAGCGGTATACTCTTTGCGTACTCCTGCTTAAACACCTGCAGACCTGCAAGATCCGACTCCATATGAAGATTGGCCGATACCTTTCCGGTCCTTTCATACAGCGAATCCGCATACTCTGTCACCAGATATGCCGCAAAACGGTTTGCCAGCTCCTCATGCTCCGAATAGCTGTTCACCGCCACCGCGTTGGTTACGGACATAGAACGGCTCCCAAGCTCCCCGCTGACCTGGGGCATAGGGGCCACTCCGTAATTAAAGCTCAAAATCCCCTCCGCCTTCGCATCTTCCAGGCGCTTTACGGCATCGCTGGTAGCTATGGTAAAGACCAGTTTTCCCTGACAGAAATCATCTATTACAGAATAGTAATCCACCGTATCCGATTCTATGAAAAAGAACTGATTCAGAGCCTTATATACCTCCAGGCACTGAATGGTCTCCGGATTGTTGATATTGATCCTGGCGGGATCGTCTCCGCTGTCCCCTCCCACGATCATATAATTGCCCACCATCCAGTAATTATAGAAGATATCTGACACATCCCATTTCATGACATCCACCCCCTGGGGCACATCAAAGGTGTTTGCAATATAGAGAATGTCATCTACGGCAGCCGGAACTGCCCCGCCGTAATATTCCTCCCGCAAGGCGGCCAGACGTTCTTCATCTACCGCAATTCCGTCCGTCTCCTCCGGATTCTCGTCCACCTCGCCTTCCTCCAGAAGCTCCTTCATGGCGATCTGAGACGCCCATTCCTGCAAATAGGTATCGTTATACAGCAACGCGCTTGTCTCAAAAAACAGAGGATACGCCACCAGCTTGTCCTGATAAGTAACGGCAGAAAGCGCTGCTGCCGGAAAATTTTGTTCTGTACAGACCCTCTCCTCATCTGTAATCCTGGCCGCAAGTCCTGCCAGATAAGCCTTTTCCAGGGAATCATTACTTATAATATACGCATCTGGCACCTGGTCGGAACGGACGGATGCCTGATTCAAAGTCTCAAGATACTCCTCCTGGGAAGTCAGTACGGGAATCACCCGTACATCCTCTTTTTCCCCGAACGAGACCGCGGCGCTGTTCAGGAAATTCGTCATACTTTCATCGGAATACCAAAAATAAATCGTCTCCTTACTCCCGATCCAGGGCAAAATCTCCCCTTCCTCCCCGGAGCCGTTCTCCTCGCCGCCTGCCTGCAGGGTTCCTGCAAGAAACAGAAGCCCTGCTGCCCCTGCCACAACAGCCGCCGAAAATAATCTTTCTTTCAAGTGCATATAACTCCATTCCGCCTGCCTGGCAGGCTATCTATAACCGGTAAATCGTCTTCTGCTGCGTGTTTTAGAAACCGTTTGGTTCGGGCTAATTACGAAGCAATTTGCAGGAATTATGAAATCTCCCCATCCGGTTCTATACAACTCTCCAGAATATCCGCCATCTCGTCAATGTTCGCTTTGGAAACAATTAACGGCGGCAGGAATCGGATGACATTTTCCCCTGCATTGATCAGAATCAGTCCTTCCTCCAGGGCCCGGCCGATAATATCCCTCACCGGACGGTCAAAGACCAGCCCCTGCATCAGCCCCGTCCCCCTTCGTTCCAAGATGCAGTCATACTTCTCTTTCAGAGTATCCAGACAGTTCTCCAGATAGGGCGTCACTTCCCGCACATGCTCCGTTACATGATTTTCCTCGTACAGATCCAGCACCTTCTCCACTGCCGTACAGACAAAAGGATTGCCTCCGTAGGTAGTCCCATGATCTCCGGCAGTCAGGGAACGGGCTGCAACCTTCTCCGTCATCAGAAAGGCTCCCACCGGAACGCCGCATCCCAGGGCTTTGGCCGTAACCATGATATCCGGCTTCACACCATAACGCTGCCACGCATACATATATCCGGTTCTTCCCATACCGCACTGAATCTCGTCCAAAATCAGGAGTATATCTCTCTTCTCACAGAGAGACTTGACCTCCCTCAAAAAGTCTTCCGCTGCGGGGATGATTCCTCCTTCTCCCTGCACCGGCTCCAGAATAATGGCGCAGGTTTTGTCCGTCAGCTGTTCCTTTACACTGTCTATATCATTCAAGTCGGCAAACCGTATATTCCCTATCATTGGTTCGAACGGTTCCCTGTATTTCGCATTCCCCGTGACGGAGAGAGCCCCGAAAGTCCTGCCATGGAAGGAATGGTTCATGGCGATGATCTCATGATCCGAGGAACCGTCTTTCAGATACGCGTATTTGCGAGCCGCCTTCAGCGCACCCTCCACAGCCTCTGCACCGGAATTGGTGAAAAAGACCCTGTCCATCCCGGAGACCGCTTTCAGCTTCTTCGCGGCGTTGACCGCAGGTACATTGTAATAATAATTGGATGTGTGAAGCAGCTTGTCAATCTGAGCTTTCAGAGCGTTGTTGTATTCCCTGTTTTTGTATCCCAAAGCGAATACGCCGATTCCAGAGGCGAAATCAAGGTATTTGATGCCGTCCGTGTCGTACAGGTATACTCCGTCACCTCTGTCCAGGACCACCTGATAACGATTGTATGTGTGAAGCAATGCTCCCTCTGCTTCCTCGATATATTCCTGCATGTTCATTTCGATCCCTCCTGAGTCTGTTCCGCAGACTGCCGGACCGGCCTGCCTCCTGTAAAAATACGGCAAACACGGACAGCCGGTCTGTTCTTCTGTGTGAAATGGTTTGCTCCGCCCTCCTGGGGCTTTTCATGATTACTGTTTACTCCGGTACCGTAATCTATACATAGAAAATACGAATTCCTGCTTCTTGCAGTACCTTGGCTGAACCTGTCCGGTTTGCTCCGGTTGCGTGTTCCTTCGGCAGCTTTATCCGACCTCTCCTGTTGCACGTTCCTTCGGCAGG
>OFFY01000963.1_pt1 | contig 26643 bp, 20 predicted proteins | sample 1521481 | NCBI WGS metagenome assembly OFFY01 (sample SAMEA3504117, study PRJEB24116) | mouse gut metagenome | biome: mouse gut; feature: mouse-associated habitat; material: faeces | place: Denmark | collected 2011
CTATAATAAACTTATCATTTTCAAATTCAGGAGGCCCACTATGACTGCACTGCAGATTGCCGACATCAAATCCTTTATGCAGAAACTTCTGCTCTTTGAATCCTTTGACCGTTTTCTTCTTCTGGAAGGCACCATCACCACTTTTTGCACCTTCCGGATAGACGGAACCCTTCAAAAATCTTATTATGCCCGGGAAGAACAGGAATTACTCGCAGACCGGAATCTTTCCCTCTGGGGGGAAGTCCGCCCTTTTTGCTTTGAGCTGATCCGGGGGAAAAGGACGCCTCTGTCCTTCCGGCTTGTCTTTCAGCTCTCTGCCTCCAACACAGCGAAACTGCTCGAAAAAGCCGGCATCCTGATCCCTCCCAGCCAGGTGCGGGGACTCTTGATCAACCTGAAGTATGACGGACATACTCTGCTCTGCACCACCGGCACTTCCCTCGCAGTCTTTTCCATGGACAAAAAACTGGACCACGCCTGGGATGACATGGTCCAGAGATTTTTCCGCCAGCAGGGAATCCCCTTTGAACTGGTATAAATTCTATTTGGTAAGCAGCAACATGATCTCATTGCTCCTGGTGACAAACCGGGTCATGGCCTCCGGAGCCAGGGGCTGATGGCTGATCATGGCCAGGTCGTAGAGCTGTTCACAGATCATATTCACATGCTCGCTCTCAGAATGCTCAAACAGGTATCTTACAAGCGCATTGTTTGCGTTCAGAACCAGGGTGGTGGAGGTGCCAAAGGCATTGGGGTCCATGCCATACATATTGTACATCTTCATCATCTCCTGCATCCTGCGGTTTTCCTCAGAAAGGGTGATCATGGAAGAAACTTTTTCATTTTTCAGTTTCTCTACCTTTACTTCCAGTTTTTCATTGTTCAGAGCCTTACGGAACAGATCCGTCAGTGCGTCTGTCTCAGCCTTCAGCTCTTCCTCAGACACTTCCTCCTTCATGGAGTCTGTCACATCTGCATCGATCCTCTGGAACTTCACTTTCTCATTCTTCGCCTCCAGATGGCTGATGAACGGATTGTCGATGTTGTGCTTTAAGATCACCGCATTCATGCTCTGCTCCCGGAACATGTTGATATACTGGCTTTGCTGCACTTCGTCAGTCACATAGTAGATGGTGGTCTTCGGCTCCTCTTTTTCCTCTTCCACCGGCTCACCGTCCGCGTTCTCCACCGTCTGCTCGGTCTCCTCCGCCTTCGGTTCTTCTTTGTTTTCCTCAGCCTCCGGTCCCAAATACTCCTTCATGGTAGTGTATTTGTCATCAATATCTTTAAAGAGCACGTAATCCATCATGCGCTCACAGAATTTCTCATCCTTGATGCAGCCGAATTTGATAAAGGGATTGATATCATCCCAGTACTTCTCATAGTTCTCCCGATCCGTCTTGCACATGCCGCTTAACTTGTCGGCCACCTTCTTGGTGATATAGTCGGAGATTTTCTTTACAAAACCGTCATTTTGAAGGGCACTTCTGGACACATTCAGCGGCAGATCCGGACAGTCAATGACACCCTTTAACAGAAGTAAAAATTCCGGAATGACCTCTTTTATATTGTCTGCAATAAACACCTGGTTGTTGTAAAGCTTGATCGTACCCTCAATGGACTCATACTCCATGTTGATCTTCGGGAAGTACAGGATGCCTTTTAAGTTGAACGGATAGTCCATGTTCAGATGAATCCAGAACAATGGCTCCTTATAATCCATAAAGACCTTGCGGTAAAACTCCTTGTACTCCTCCTCGGTGCACTCGTTGGGATGTTTGGTCCAGAGGGGCTTCGTGTCACTCAAAGATACCGGACGCTTGTTGATCTTCACCTTATCCTTTGCCGGTGAAATCTCTTTCACTTCTTTGGTGCCGTCCTCGTTCTCGATCTCCTCGGTCTTTGCCTCCTCGTGGATGCGCTCTACCACCACATCATCCTCAGTCAGCTCGCTCTCCTCGATGGTCTCATACTCCTGCTCTGCGTTTTCTTTCGCCAGGAAAATCTCCACCGGCATAAAGGAGCAGTACTTGGAAACCACTTCCCGTGCCCGGTACTCATTGGCGAACTCCACGCTCTCCTCGTTCAAAAAGAGAGTAATCTGGGTACCCACTGTGTCTCTTGTGCCCTCAGCCATGGAAAACTCCGTGCCTCCGTCACACTCCCAGTGAACCGCCTCTGCTCCCTCTTTATAGGAAAGGGTATCAATGTGCACCTCATCAGCCACCATAAATGCAGAATAGAAGCCCAGTCCAAAATGCCCGATGATCTGGTCCTCGTTGGTCTTGTCCTTGTACTGAGCCAGGAAGTCCGTAGCGCCGGAGAATGCGATCTGATTGATATATTCCTCCACTTCCTCCGCCGTCATGCCAAGACCGTTGTCGATGAATTTCAGAGTCTTCTCATCCGGGTTCACCACAATCTGCACCTGGGCCTTGTACTTGTCCGGAAGACTGTACTCTCCCATCATATCCAGTTTTTTTAGTTTGGTGATGGCATCGCATCCGTTGGAGACCAGCTCACGGAAGAAAATATCGTGGTCCGAATAAAGCCACTTTTTGATAATCGGAAAAATATTGTCGCTGTTAATCGAAAGATTTCCATGTTTCTCGTTCATATTTCCACTGCCTTTCTTTGTCTGTTCTGATGCGGACCGTTCCAATACTGCAGCCGCATTGATTTATATAGTAATATAATCCCCACAGAGCCAAAAGTCAAGACATTTTTAGCACTCATTCTATTCGAGTGCTAATAATTTTTTCTAAAATTTTTAAACAAATTCGAAAACACCCATGCCCTTTGTTGATTTTGCCCATATCCTATGTTACAATAAACAAAACTTATAATATTTCCACAAAGGGGTGGTGTATATGGCAAAAAAATTTACAATTACCTTAGGCCGTGAGTGCGGGGCAGGCGCCACGCTGATCGCGGAGACACTTTCCAACGATCTGCATATTCCATACTATGACAAAGACATCTTCCGCATGGTCTCTGACCGGAGCGGAGTTCTGGAAGAATTTTTCCATGTGAACAACGAACGTCCAGGCAACAACCTTCTGTACAAACTGATCAAGGAGTTAAACCCGAAGCAGCAGAAGCCGTCCCTTGGGAAAGATATTGTCTCTCCGGACAATCTGTTCCGGTTCCAGTCCGAACTGATCAAAGAACTGGCGGAAAACGAGACCTGCATGATCATCGGCCGCTGCTCCGACTATATTTTAAAAGACTATGACCATATCGTCAAAGTGTTCGTATGCGGAGACTCCGAAAGCAAGGTCCGCCGGATGATGAGTACCTTTTCTCTGGAACGCAGCACCGCCATCGACCGCATCAAAGAAACAGACAAACAGCGCCGCAAGTACTACAGTTACTACACCGGCAGGACCTGGGACGTTGCTTCCAACTACGATCTCTGCCTGAACACCAGCAATATGACCATCGAAGAAGGGGCCGAGATCATCAAATGCTACCTGAAGCAAAAAGGATATATTGACTGATGGATACACAGACAGCTCCAAAAAAACCACCTGGATTTTTTGGAGCTGTTTTTTGCTGCTTATCCCTGCATGGTCCGGAACAAGTTAATTGTATTATTTTGCCCAGCCAAAAGCATATCTTACAGCTTTTTCCCACCCTTCGGTCTTTTGCCTGCGCTCATCTTCTGTGATAGACGGCTCAAAGGTCCGGTCAATGGCCCAGTTGCTCAGCACCTCTTCCCGGCTCTTCCAGTAACCCACAGCCAGTCCCGCCAGATAGGCCGCCCCCATGGCGGTCGTCTCCACACATCTGGGACGTTCCACCGGCGCACCGATAAAATCCGCCTGGGTCTGCATCAGAAAATTGTTGGCACTGGCACCCCCGTCCACCTTCAGAGCCGCCAGACGGATCCTGGAATCCGCCTCCATGGCTTTTAAGACGTCTTTGGTCTGAAAAGCCAAAGATTCCAAGGTGGCACGGATGATATGGTATTTATTGACGCCCCGGGTGATTCCCACAATCGTCCCTCTGGCGTACTGATCCCAGTGAGGCGCACCAAGTCCGGTAAAGGCCGGAACCACATAACAGCCGTTGGTATCGTTCACTTTCTGCGCCATATACTCCGAATCCTCTGACGAATCAATCAGCCGCATCTCGTCCCGCAGCCACTGGATGGCAGCCCCTGCCACAAAGATGGAGCCCTCCAGTGCATAGGTTACCTTGCCGTCCAGTCCCCAGGCAATGGTAGTCACCAGTCCATTGTCGGAAAATACCGGCTTTTCCCCGGTATTCATAAGCAGAAAGCATCCGGTCCCGTAAGTGTTCTTTGCCTCCCCGGGTTTAAAACAGGTCTGGCCAAACAGCGCCGCCTGCTGATCTCCCGCTGCCCCGCCAATGGGTATCGGACCGCCGAAAAGAGACGGGTCCGTCTCTCCGTAGACACAGCTGGAAGGTTTTACCGTTGGAAGCATGCACCTGGGAATCTGCAATTCCTTTAAGATCTCCTCATCCCACTGCAGCGTCCGGATATTAAAAAGCAGCGTCCTAGAAGCGTTGGAATAATCCGTCACATGGACCTTCCCCTTTGTCAGCTTCCAGATCAGCCAGGTCTCCACAGTTCCAAAGAGAAGCTCTCCTTTTTCAGCCCGCTCTCTGGCCCCTTCCACATGGTCCAGAATCCATTTCAGCTTTGTCCCGGAAAAATATGCGTCGATCACCAGCCCGGTCTTCTGCCGGAATACCTCCACAAGTCCTTTTTCCTTCAGTTCATCACAGTATCCGGAAGTCCGGCGGCACTGCCAGACGATCGCGGGACAGATGGGCTCTCCTGTAATCCGGTCCCAGACAATCGTCGTCTCCCGCTGATTGGTAATCCCGATGGCCTTGATATCCTCTGCCAAGGCTCCAATTTTCGACATGGCTTCCACTGCCACCCCAAGCTGTGTGGACCAGATCTCCTTGGCGTCATGTTCCACCCAGCCCGGCTTTGGAAAATGCTGAGTAAATTCCTTCTGTGCGGTACTGCACATCTCTCCCTTTTCATTGAACAAAATACACCGGTTGCTGGTAGTCCCCGCATCCAGGGCCATTACATAATTCGCCATACACTGCTCCTTTTCCAAAAAATCCCCATTCCCATGCAAAATTCATCAAAATCACTGTAATTTTTTTATTTTTCTTTCTTTTTTGTTCTGCAAAGAGCGACTGCTTACGACACTTTTTTTGCAAAACCTGCAATCAGGAAAATACAAAAAAGGCGATTAACTTCATACTGCCCGTACCAAGCTGACCGCCTTAAACCATGCGGAAGAAGGGACTTGAACCCTCACGAGCGTAGCGCTCACAAGAACCTGAATCTTGCTCGTCTGCCAATTCCGACACTTCCGCATTCCGTATGTTATCATACATCATCTTGACAAAAAAGTCAAATATTTTTACAATGTATCTTAAAAAACGCTCTCCGTAGATTCTAATTGTCACCTGTTTCAAAGTATTATTTAATAATAGAACCCAGTCTGAAAGGAAGGTAAAAAAATGGATTATCATGCATTAGGAAAAAGAATTCGGGAAGAACGTCTAAGGCTGAATCTGACCCAGGAAAAGTTAGCAGAAGAGGTCGGAGTATCCACTGCCTACATTGGTCAGATTGAACGGGGTGAAAGAAGTCTGACCCTGGACAAGCTGGTTAAGGTAGTAAACCGCCTGGGAGTTACCATCGACTTTCTTCTGGCTGATTACGTGACTGCAACGGATGATACCAGCATGAACCTGTTAATCCAGCTAATGCACGACCGTACGGCTGAGGAAAAGACATTGGCCATCAATCTGCTAAAAGTTCTGTTTGCAGAAAAGTAAATAAGGAATCCCGGATGCAAAACCCATACTTTCTGGCAATTATTCCGCCAGACACGGGGAACACCCCTGTATGAAGCCAACGACTCATGCAGGGGTGATTTCGTATGTCTAAAAGTAAACCAGTTCTTCTTCCGGCTTTTCTGCAGATTTGATGTTGGTGGAGCGAAGGACAATCCCGTCCTCGCCGTTGTATTCGGGCCTTTTTTCCATATGGGCCTCTGCGGTGACGGTCACCCACTGTCTGGACTTCAGACGATCTGCGTAGGAAGACTGACACAAAAATCCTATAAAGGCCGTATCGTCTGCACAGCAGGTCATAGCCATGCGCCCGGGAACAAAATATCCTTCTGGAAGCCGCTTTCCTGTATAGGCCATGGCTGTGAAGCGAACCGTCCTGCCGTCATACCGCTCTGGATGGTCCATGGCATCGATATACCAGATGCCATAGTCCACATCTGCGATATCGATGACCTCTGCCTCCAGATCAAATGGAAGCTCCTCCTCAAACTCCAGCATGGTTCCATCCTCTTTTTCAAATACCACCTGAGCTTTGGGATTCACCGCCCGCATGTTCCGTTTGTAGACGGCAGCCGGCGTCTCATCACTGCTCCGGTTGAAGATGATCAGATCGGAGTCTTTTGCCATCTCCATAAAAAGAGATTTCATATTTTTCAGATAAATGTCAAAGGTCGATGCATCCACTACCGTAATTACCTGGGCCACAAACCATCCTTTGGGCATGTACATATCCCGCAGAAAATCCATCCCCCACATACAGTTGTATTCCAGGACCACCTGGGTCGGCTTATATTTTTTCTGGCACTCGGAAAGAAACGTCTCATGAAATTCGCTCTTGTCCTCCAGCATGACCAGCGTGGCATTGGCCGCCTTTAACGCCTCTTCTTCATATTCCTCGACTCCCTCTTCACAGGCCAGAACCAGGTTGCGCTCCCCGCCGGAAAAGTATTCATCCGCCAGCGTCTCCAGCGCAAATGTCGTCTTGCCTCCCTCCAAAAATCCATGAATCACAAATACAGGAATTTTCATCTTCTGACGCTCCTTTGTCTATGCAAGATCGAAAAGCTTCGACAGCTCTTCCTCATTCAGATGGGAACCGATCACACAGAGGCGTCCGGTGTAGTCAGCTTCGCCCTGACGTATCTCATATTCCCCCGGAACCATGTCAAAATGCAGCCAGCCTCCGTCCGCGCAGGGTACAATCCCTTTGGCCCGAAGGATAATCCCGCAGTCATCATCATCCGAAAGCTTTTCCAAAATATCTCTCATCTGTTTTTCACTGTATTTCCGGGGCGTCTCTCTGCCCCAGCTTGTAAATACTTCATCCGCATGATGATGGTGATGATCATGCTCGTGATCGTGGCAGCCGCAGGTACAGTCTTCGCCGTGGCTGTGGTCATCATGATGGTGGTCATGGTGACCGTGTTCGTGAACGTGGTCATGATGGTCGCAATCGTGGGCATGGGCATGATGATGGTCTTGGTGGCTGTGTTCGTGGCCGTCACAATCGTGGGCATGATCGTGGTGATCACATTCGTGGGCGTGGTCATGATGGTCGCAATCGTGGGCATGGGCATGATGATGGTCTTGGCGGTTATGATCGTGGCCGTGATCATGATGATGGTCACAGCCGCATTCGTGATCATGCCCCCGATCCTTCATCTGTGCTTCCAGCTCCTCTTTCATCAGCAGATCCTGATGCTCCATGGCTGCCAGGATCTGTTCCCCTTTCAGTTCTTCCCAGGGCGTCGTGATAATCGTTGCCCCTTCATTTTTCTCTCTCAGCATTTTCACACAGGCTTCCAGCTTGTCCTCCGTCATCTTCTGCGTACGGCTGATGACGATCGTACCTGCATGCTCCACCTGGTTATTGAAAAACTCGCCAAAGTTCTTCATATACATCCGGCACTTTTGTCCGTCTACCACGGTCACAGAACTGTTCAGCTCCACCGGCTCGTGGGCCGCCACCCCCATCACAGCCTTTGTCACGTCGGACAGCTTGCCCACACCGGAAGGTTCAATCAGAATCCGATCCGGTGCATACGTCTCAATCACTTCTTTCAAAGCAGTCCCAAAGTCTCCCACCAGCGAACAGCAGATGCATCCCGAATTCATCTCCGTGACCTGTCCCCCCGCCTCTTTTAAAAATCCGCCGTCGATGCCGATCTCGCCAAATTCATTCTCAATCAGGACAATCTTTTCCCCCGCAAAAACTTCCTTCAGCATCTTCTTGATCAGCGTTGTCTTGCCGGCCCCTAAAAATCCGGAAATAATCTCGATCTTTGTCATAATCTGCTCCTTTCTCCGTAAACGAAGCCCTCGGAAACCTGCCTGTCCAACAGCAGTCCTCCCAAGGGCTTTTGTACAAAAATAATAATTATTTATTCAGTGCATTTTTTGCAGTCTCTGCCAATGCGGTAAAAGATGCCGCATCGTTTACTGCCAGGTCCGCAAGGATCTTTCTGTTCATCTCCACACCTGCAGTCTTTAAGCCGTACATAAATCTGCTGTAGGAAAGACCGTTCATCCGTGCTGCTGCATTGATTCTTGCAATCCAGAGCTGTCTGAACTGACGTTTTCTCTCCTTGCGGCCTGCATAGGCGCTGGTCAATGCTCTCATAACGGACTGTTTTGCAATCCTGTACTGTTTGCTTCTCGCACCTCTGTAACCTTTTGCGAGCTTTAATACTCTATTATGTCTTTTTTTAGCGTTTAATCCGCCTTTCACTCTTGCCATTTTTATTCCTCCTTAACTGTCAAAATCTTATAAATACGGTAAAATCTTCTTCATGTTCTTTACATTGGTCGCATCGGTAATCGTGGACTTTCTGAGATTCCTTTTTCTCTTCTGAGATTTTTTAGTTAAGATATGGCTCTTGTAAGCTTTCATTCTTTTTAACTGTCCGGTTCCGGTCTTCTTAAAACGTTTTGCAGCTGCTCTGCTTGTCTTTACCTTTGGCATATGTTGATTCCTCCTGTAAAATATATAATTTAATTACGTTTTTCACTGAAAAACATGGTCATGCTGCGGCCTTCCATCTTCGGCGCTCTGTCGACAACCGCGATATCCGAGAGTTTCTCGGCAAATACATCCAGGATCTGCTTACTGCTCTGCACATGCGCCATCTCACGTCCACGAAAACGCAGGGTAACCTTTACCTTGTCGCCTTTCTGAATGAACTTCCTTGCCGCGTTGACCTTCGTATTCAGATCGTTGTCGTCAATATTCGGAGACAGACGAACTTCTTTGATTTCGATGGTTTTCTGTTTTTTTCTTGCTTCCTTCTCTTTTCTAGCCAGCTCATAACGGTACTTGCCATAATCGATAATCTTGCATACCGGCGGCTTAGCGGTAGGAGCAATCTTCACCAGATCCAGCTCAGCCTCCCTCGCCATTCTCATTGCCTCACTGGCAGACATAATGCCTAACTGCTCTCCATCCTGGCCGATCAGACGGATTTCCCGATCTCTGATCTGCTCATTAATCATTAATTCGCTAATAACTGTACACCTCCGCGCATAAAAAAAGTGGATAGAAAACTATCCACTTCACACACAAAACAAATATGCTGACGCATACCTTGCGATCGTATTAACCCGGGTCACTTCCTGTGCCAAGGTGAGAGTGGATACTCTTCTTTCATTTCATAACCTTAAGTAGCATAGCACAGGAAGGACCCGATGTCAACTGATTTTTACTATTTTTTCATCAGAATCACTTTGTAAGACGAATATCATAGAACTCAACGTTTGCATCCTGAGCGATCACACCCAGCTCGTATTCCGGTTTTGCATAGATCCGATAGGTAAATGCCACCTGCTCTCCTGCAAATACTTCTATCATATCATGATCCACCAGAATCTTGATGTCAATCGCCTTTCCTGCTTCGATCAGAAACGTCTTTTCGCAGACCCGCACGCCGTCCGGGCCCGGTTCGGTTGCATCCGGCACCGCCTGACAGGATTCCACCCAGAACGGGTCCACCCCCATAGGAAGGCTTAAAAGGGACGCCCTTTGCATTGCCACATCAAATTCCAGGAGCACACAGCCGCTGGCTTCCCTGTCCGATTTTAAGAGGATTCCAAAATAATCATAGACCTCCCGGGGCATGATTTTACAACAGAACAGAAAACTTTCTTCTCTGTGATCCAGAAATCCATAGCTGCAGGTGCTGACAGAATCAAGCTCTATGCTCTTTTTTCCATAACATTTCGCATTCCCAAGTACCGGCACGTACTCCCACTCTGCCGGCTTTGAAAACTCTTTTACATATTCCTTTGGCATACGCACGTCCAGTTCTCCATCCGCAGTTGTCACCACTTCATGAGGCACACAGAACGTTCCGCCCCAATACCACTCCCCGGTGTCGCTGCCCGCTGCCCGGTCGTGGGCCCATCCAAAGTAAAACCTCCGTCCATGGTCATCCTTCATGGATTTCGCCGCGTAAAACCTTCTGCCGCCGATGCCGTCTTTCTTCGGTTTGCGCCACGGGCCAAAGGGTGATTTTGCCACCCGGTAGATCGTATTTACAAATTCGGAAAAACGCGAGTAGGACAGATACCAGTTGTCCCCCTCTTTATATACCTCACAGCACTCCGGGCAGTTTGTATGGCCCGGGGCATAAATCGGCCCGTAATGCTCCCAGTGTTCAAGGTCCTTGGAACGATAGAGGACAATACAGCCTCTTCTGGTAACCGGCATATCCAGTTTTCTCGCTGAAATCAGAATCCAGTAACATGCATCTTCTTCATTATAGAATACATATGGATCCCTCCAATCCAGCGTCTCATAGTGCTCTGGCATCGGCGTGATGACCGGATTGGCCTGATCTTTGGTCCAGACAACCCCGTCGTCACTGGTGGCATGACAGATCGTCTGCTGATACTGTGCCGACAGGCAATATCCCGTATAAAAAATATGATACTTTCCTTCCCCATAGATCACAGACCCGGTCCATACGCCTGACGCGTCCGGTTCTTCTCCTTCTCCCGGATACAGTGCCGTCGGAAGCTCGGTCCAGTGTACCAGATCTTCTGATACACTGTGACTCCATGTTGTTCTAAGTCTGGCCGGATATACGGTTGTCCCCGGAGGGGATGTCAATGAAAAAATATGATATTTCCCTTCATGATAAAAAGGAATCGCATCTCCGGTAGCATCTGCAAAAGACATTTTACGAAAAATATCCATCTTTCTCCTCCATTCGTTTGGCCGCTCAGCGTTTTTTCAACCGTGCAAGCTTGCCTTTCTGACCATCCAGCAGAACTGCACATGCAATGATCAGACCCTTCACAATCAGCTGCCAGTAAGAACTGACTCCGATCAGGTTGAGTCCGTTGGAGATCACACCAATCACCATGGCACCGATGACGGTTCCGCTGATTCTCCCTTTTCCGCCCGACATGGACGTTCCGCCAAGCACACAGGCTGCAATGGCATCCAGCTCATAGCCGCTTCCTACGGAAGGCTGTCCGGAATACATACGCGAGCAAAGTACCAGTCCTGCAAATGCAGACAGCAGGCCACAGAGGGTAAATACAATCACTTCCACTTTCTTAATGGGCACGCCGGACAATCCTGCCGCCTCCCGATTTCCCCCGATCGCGTAGATATAAGTGCCGAATCTGGTTTTCCCCAGCAAAAAGCTGATGGCAATAATCAAAATAATCATATAGACCACCGGAAGAGGGATCACATTCAGCAAATATCCTGTGCCGATCGCAGAGAAGAAATCATCATTGATGCGAGTAGACTGTCCTCCGGAATACACATAGGCGATTCCATTGCAAATGTTCATCATGGCCATGGTAATGATAAATGCCGGTACCCGGAAAGTGGCAACGATAAACCCGTCCAGCAGACCGGCCAGCGTCCCCAAAAACAGCCCGCCTAAAATTGCCACGCCAATGGGCATTCCCTGGTTCACAATAAAACCAACCGTCAGAGTGCCGCTCATGGCTACAACTGCACCGACTGACAGATCAATATGTCCAAGAATGATGATCAGTGTCATGCCCAGTGCTATGTAAGTATTGATGGAAATCTGCCGCAACACGGAAATGATATTGTTAGTTGTCAAAAATTTGTCTGTCGCCAGAGACACAACTGCGCACATGAGAATCAGTACGCCAATAATACCGATATTATTTCGAAATATCCCCACAAGCGGGTTCGTCATACTGACCGTTTTCCAGTTTTTCTGATTCATCCTTCTGCTCCTCCTGCCGCGTATTTCATGATCTCTTCCTGACTCAGATCATCTTTTGCAAGAACTCCTGTAAGCTTCCCTTCCCGAATCACACAGACGTTGTCGCACATGTTTATAATTTCCGGAAGTTCGCTGGATACCATGATGATCGCGATTCCATTTTTTGCCAGTTCATTGATGACCGAATACAATTCAAATTTAGCGTTGACATCCACCCCTCTTGTGGGCTCATCCAGAATCAACACGTCCGGTTTTGTGGCAAGCCATTTCCCCAGTACTACTTTCTGCTGGTTCCCTCCTGACAGACTTCCCGCCTCGATCTTGGAAGATGCCGCTTTGATCCGCAGTTTCTCAAAATAAGAATCAATCACGGCCTTTCTCTTTTTCTCGCTGATCGCGATTCCATTCATATAAAAACGAAGCGATGCCAGCGTCAGATTAAACGCAACACTGTTGCCAAGTACCAGCCCCTGTTTTTTCCGGTCTTCTGGTACCAGCGCAATTCCCGCCTGAATCGCCTGCATCGGATTTTTAAATGACACCGTTTTTCCATTCAGAATGATCTCACCGGACTGGTACGGCCTTGCTCCAAAGATACACTCCATGATCTCACTGCGTCCGGCTCCCACAAGACCTGCAAACCCCAGTATCTCCCCTTTTCTCACATGAAAACTGATATTTTCAAACGTTCCTTCGCTTGTGAGATTTTTCACTTCCAGAGCCGTATCCGCACCCGACAGATCGTTGAAATCTCTTGCGTAAAAACTTTCCAAGTCCCGGCCTACCATCATGGCCACCAGTTCATTTGCGGTCGTCTTGGAGGTTTCACGGGTTCCCACATAGGTGCCGTCACGGATGATGGTAACCCGGTCCGAAATCCGGAACAGTTCCTCCATCCTGTGCGAAATATAGATGATGCTTACTTTCTTTTCTTTCAGCCGCGCTATGATCTCAAACAACTGCTCAACCTCTTCGTTGGAAAGCGACGAAGTCGGCTCGTCCATGACAATGATCCTGCCGTCAAACGATACCGCTTTTACAATCTCCACCATTTGCTGCTGGGCAATCGTCAGATCTTCCACCATGGTATCCGTCTGAATATGCACGCCCAGGGATGAAATCATCTCTTCAGCCCTTCGGTTTGTCTCTGCCATGTCCACGACTCCATGTTTTATAATCTCTCTGCCAAGAAAAAGATTCTGCGCCACCGTCAAATACGGAACCAGCACAATCTCCTGATGGATAATACCAATTCCATTCTCTCTTGCTTCTGCAACGTTGCGCACCCGGACCTCTCTTCCATCAATCCGGATGCTCCCGCAGTCAGGCTGATGAATACCTCCCAGCACTTTGATCAAGGTGGACTTTCCGGCACCGTTTTCTCCCAGAAGTGCATGCACCTCTCCTCGCTCCAGGGAAAAATCAATCCCGTTCAGCGCATAGATGCCGGAAAAACTTTTTTTGATTCCTGTCATTTCCAGAACTGCATGTCCCATATCTGTCCTCCAATCAGCAAACGCGGCGATGCCGCCACCACCGCATTTCCTGTCTTTTCTCTACTGCCAGTCGTTGATGGTCTTTTCTGCTTCTTCCACCAGTACCAGATAAGAATCCAGATATACCTTTTTATCCTCAAATTCTGTACTGCCATCAAGACATTTCACCGCTGCCTGATATGCGTACTCTGCAATCTGCAGAGGAACCTGTGCCGCCACTGCCGAAAACTCACCGTCCAGCAGAGCCTGTTTTCCGTCCGGGGATGCATCAATACTGTACACACCAATCTCTCCTGTCTTATTTGCTGCCTTGACTGCTGCCGCAGCCCCCAGTGCAGACGGGTCATTGATGCAGAAAAATGCCTGAAGTTCCGGATTCGCTATGATAATATCTTCAGCCAGGCCAAGCGAAGTGTCCAGCGCTGCTTCACCGTCCTGCTGTGCGACGATCTCAAACTGATCCGCATGCTCCCCAAGGCCTTCCAGAAAACCATTTACCCGGTCCACACAGCTTTCATTGGAAGGGAAATCCAGTACTGCAATCTTGGCGCCATCCGGATAATCTTTCACCATCTGTTCCCCCACCAGCTGACCCGCCATATAAGCATTGGTCCCTACAAACTGCGTCACAAAGCTTTCAATGTCCTCTTCGATGACAGCCGTATCCACATTAAAGATCGGTATTCCTGCTTCCTGAATTTCTGCCAGACCGGACGTGATTCCTGCGGAGTCAACCGGAATAACGAAAACTGCATCATAACCGCTGTTGGCAACATCGGATAACTGACTAAGCTGCGTATTCAGATCATAATCCGGATCCAGACAGGTATAGGAAATTCCGCCGGCCGCACACAGCTCACTGAACTTGGAATCAATGGAACTTTGGAATGTATTGTTCAATGTATTGGTACAAAACGCAAAAGACAAATCCGAATCCGCCGGTTCTGCCTGTGCAGCATCCGGGTTTTCTGCCACTGCAGCATCCCCTTCGGAAGCAGCCGGTGCCTCTGTGTTCGTACTGCTATCTTCCGGAGCCCCGCATCCGGCCACGATTCCTGCTGTCATACAAAGACTAAGTCCCAACGCCACTAACTTTTTCATCAAGTGTTACCTCCAATTATTTTTTGTAACAAAATCCCTCACAGGATACCGACAACAGCCAAACCGGTTTTTTACGTAAATTTATACAGCCTTTGTCGTCTGCTGGTCCTTTTGTTTACGTAAATAATAATATTCTTCTCTTTTAAAGTCAATATACGATTGCATGATCCCGTGTTTTTCATCATTTTAGACAATTTCAGAAGCCTGTTTTTGATCATTACAATATGCTTCATCATATTTTTACGTAAATTTTGAAAACAAAAACCCTGGAACCTCTTTCATCTGAGATTCCAGGGTGGTGATGTTTTTCTGTTCTTTTATCTTTCCAGATCTTCCGGCATGGATTCGTGAAAGATTTCCTTCCATGCACGCCTAAGTTCTTTTGATTCTACGATATATGGCTGGACACCTACATATTTGGGAACCCTGTCGCTGACCAGTGATTTTGCCACCACAAGTGCTGCCGCCCGTCCCTGCTCGTACGGACGCTGTGTGCTTAAGCCTTTTACAATGCCAGCTTCCATATAAGAAGCAATCTCATGGTCCAGATCCGTCGTAAATACAGCGATGTCTTCCCGTCCCAGTTCCTTCAGCGCCTGAATCACCAGAAGCGCCGGACGGTCCCAGCTTACATAGAGCGCCTGTATCTCCGGATGAGCGGCAATCATATCCCGGCACACCTGATAGGCATTCTCAATCTGTCCGAAACTGCGGCTGGTGACCAGTTCAACATGGGGATAATTGTCCTTAAGGATCTTTTCCGCGGCCGCATCCCGGGCGCGGGTTCCGTAAAAGATAGCTCCATGATTGATAAACCCTGCTTTTGCTTTCTTGCTGCCCTGAAAATATTCTCCAATCATGCGCCCTGCATTGGTGCCGTTTTCCCACTCATTCACAGACACACACGCAACATAACTGTTTTTGCCGATATTTTCCGGCACATTGCTGATAAAGACCAGTTTTGATACTTTGGACAGCTCCTGAAACTTCTCTGCTGTCTTCTTATCATCCGTCGGGACCGCAATCACGGCATCGGGCCTTTGAAGCAAAATTCCTTCCAGCTGTGCATTCTGAAGCGCAGAGTCAAAATGTGCATCGGTCACCGAGATCACATCGATCCCATACCGCTCCAGTTCATCCCGGATTCCTTCTTCATGCAGCTCTGCCCAGGCAGTCCCTGTATAATGAAAGGAAATGGCCACGCGATACTTTCTGTTCCTCAGATGCTTTTTTTCCTCCTGGCTTAAGACGATGTGGTCCGGCAAAACCGCCATGTCCCCAAAAGGGCCATTGTCCAGCATTTTTGTGGATTTTCGAATATTCAGTCTTACTTCCGCATAGCCGTTTTTTGTCATGACATTTCCTGTATGGATTTTTTCAAACAGCATATGAACCGCCTGTACTCCCAGGCCTTCCACATCCCGTTCCAGAGTGGTAAGCGGAGGCTCCATCAGTTCCATCCATTTTTCATCGCCAAATCCAACCACAGACATATCATCCGGGCATCGGATTCCCATGCTGCGCATTGCCTTTAAAAGAGAAAAGGTGAGACGATTGCCGCCTGTGATCACAGCCGTGGGCATGATTCTTTTGAGAGCTCTTTGAATACACCTCTGGCATGCATCCTCTTCCAGGCTCAGATCCACATCCACGATATTCGCGTCATTTCCATTGATCTGGTTATTTATCAGCGCTTCCAGATAGCCTCTGGTGCGTTCTTCTCTGGTCGTACTCTCTGACTTTTCGCGCAGAAACAAAAGATTTTTATGTCCGCATTCCAATAAATATGACGTTCCTTTAAAAAGCGCCTCTCTGTCCTGAAATTCTACGGAATCTATCCCTTCTCCCAGTATATTCCGCTCCATACAGATGAAAGGAATCCTGGAAGCAATCAGCTTTTTATAGTTTGTCACCAGATCGCTTACCGGCACATGGAGGATTCCCGCTACCGTCTTATCTACCAGCAGCGCATCCAGAATCTGTCTTTCCTCCTTCAGATCATCGTCGGTGACAGCCACCATAAACTGATATCCCTGTTGACTGACCTGTTTTTTCAGCACCTGTATCATACTGCAGTATACCGTGCTGATCAGATTCGGAAATACCCCCACAATAACCGAAGCTCTTCCTATTTTCAGTCTTTTCTCTTTCTCAGCCACTTTTTCACTGTAACCGGTCTCTGCCACAATGTTTTTTACTTTTTTTTCCAGCTCCGGGCTCACATACCGTGTACGATTGATCACATGGGAGACGGTCGCAATGGATACTCCTGCCTGCTTTGCAATCTCTTTGATCGTAATCTTTTCCTTTCCCATCTTGGCACACTCTCTTTTACGTAAACTTTAATCATACGTTACCATATTTTTCGTAAAATAACAATTGTATGCATACCGGCTCTACCCTTTCTGCGAAAAAATTTATCACCCAGGCATCAAAAAAGACCGGTCATCCGTATCCCCCTCCTGCATCGGGTACATCACGTTTGCCGGTCTCTTTCATTATACAAATCGATTTAATTTGCTGTCATATTCATAGTCAATACTGCGAAGTTTTTCCGTCACTGCATCCAGATCCACACCCTCTTCCCCGCAGAAAGTCTCAAAATCCGGATACACATCCCGGAGCCGGGTATTCACATAGCTGAGCAGCATCATGGGATCATTTGGTATCATAGGCAGCCTCCTCTGTTATTTTCCTGCAGATCACAAGCCCGTCCACGCCCTGATCCACCAGCATCACACTTCCCGCCTGCACTTCTTCCGACAGCAGATATCGTGCCGCCATGGTCTCCACATATTTCTGCAGATAACGTTTCAGAGGCCGTGCACCGTATATCGGGTCATATCCATGTTCTATGACATATGCTTTTGCGCTGTCTGTCAGTTCCAGGGCCAGTTCCTTGTCCGCAAGCCTCCGGTTCAGATCCGAAACCATAAGATCCACGATCTGTCCAATGTCGTCTTTGGTCAGCGGCTTGAACAGGATCGTCTCATCCAGCCGGTTTAAAAACTCCGGACGGAAATGACTGCGCAGCTCCTGCATCACCAGTGCTTCGCTCTCCGGACGGATCTCGCCTTTTTCATCAATGCCTTCCAGGAGATAGGAAGATCCGATGTTGGATGTCATAATCAGAATCGTGTTTTTAAAGTCCACGGTCCGGCCCTGGGAATCTGTGATCCGCCCGTCGTCCAGCACCTGCAAAAGGACATTGAACACATCCGGATGAGCCTTCTCCACTTCATCAAAAAGCACGACGGAATAAGGCTTTCTGCGGACCGCCTCCGTCAGCTGCCCGCCTTCTTCATACCCCACATATCCCGGAGGCGCTCCGATCAGCCGGGAAACCGCGTATTTTTCCATATATTCGCTCATATCGATGCGGACCATATTTTGCTCGTCGTCAAACAGACTGGCCGCCAGAGCTTTGGCCAGCTCGGTCTTGCCCACACCGGTAGGACCAAGGAACAAAAAGGAACCGATCGGTTTGCCAGGGTCCTTGATGCCTGCTCTGGAACGGATGATGGCATCGGTCACCTTGCAGACGCCTTCCTCCTGTCCAATCACCCGCCGGTGAAGTTCTTTGTCCAGATGGAGTGTTTTGTTCCGCTCGCTTTCGGTCAGCTTCACCACCGGGATACCGGTCCAGCGGGAGATGATCCTTGCGATCTCTTCATCGGTCACACTTTCATGAACAAGGGAGAAATCCTGTCTTTTCACCTTTTCTTCCTCTTCTTCCAGCTGCTTTTGCAGCTGCGGAAGCTGTCCGTACTGAAGCTGGGCCGCCTTTTCCAGGTCATACCCCTGCTGCGCCGCCTGAATCTGTTTATTCACCGATTCGATTTCTTCCCGGAGTCTGCTTAAGCGTTCCACCGAATGCTTTTCCTCGTCCCACCGGGCTTTTTTATTGTTAAATTCATCACGAAGTTCCGCCAGTTCTTTCTGGAGTGCTTCCAGACGGTCCTGACTTAAGCGGTCCGTTTCCTTTTTAAGCGCCGCCTCCTCAATCTCAAACTGAAGCACCTTCCGGCGCAGTTCGTCCAGCTCGGTGGGCATGGAATCCAGCTCGGTCTTGATCAGCGCGCAGGCCTCGTCCACCAGATCGATGGCTTTATCCGGAAGAAAACGTTCCGAGATATAGCGATGAGACAAAGAGGCTGCTGAAACCAGAGCCGAATCTGTGATCTTCACTCCATGAAACACTTCGTAGCGCTCCTTTAAACCGCGCAGGATTGAGATGGTATCTTCCACCGTCGGCTCGTCCACCAGTACCTGCTGGAACCTGCGCTCCAGCGCTGCGTCTTTCTCGATGTACTGCCGGTACTCGTCCAGCGTCGTGGCGCCGATGCAGTGCAGCTCTCCTCTGGCCAGCAGAGGCTTCAGCATATTGCCTGCATCCATGGCTCCGTCGGTCTTGCCCGCTCCCACAATCAGATGAAGTTCATCAATAAATAAAATAATACGGCCTTCGCTTTTACGCACTTCTTCCAGCACCGCTTTCAGGCGCTCCTCGAACTCACCGCGGTATTTGGCGCCTGCCACCAGTGCCCCCATATCCAGGGCAAAGACTTTCTTTTCCTTCAGTCCTTCCGGCACATCTCCCCGGACAATCCGCTGAGCAAGCCCTTCCACAACCGCCGTCTTACCCACACCGGGTTCTCCGATCAGCACCGGATTGTTCTTGGTCTTCCGGGACAGAATCCGGATGACGTTTCGGATCTCTGCATCTCTGCCGATGACCGGGTCCAGCTTCTGCTCTCTGGCACGCTCCACCAGGTCATAGCCGTATTTATTCAGCGTATCGTAAGTCGCCTCCGGGTTGTCGCTGGTCACCCGCTGATTGCCGCGAACCGTGGAAAGAGCCTGCAAAAAGCGGTCTCTTGTGATGCCGCTTTTCCGGAAGAGTTCCTTGAGGGAAGGACTTGGATTGTCCAGCAGAGACAAGAACAAATGTTCTACCGAAACATACTCGTCCCCCATCCTCTTTGCCTCGTCTTCTGCGCTGACCAGCGCCCGGTTTAAATACTGCCCGATATAGGGCTTTCCCCCGGACACCTTGACCCTTTTATTCAGCGCCTCCTCCACGCTCTCTATCCATAATGTGACATCTATCTCCATCTTGGCGATCAGTCTGGCAATCAGACTTTCCTCCTGCGTCAGAAGGCTGTACAAAAGATGCTCCTGCTCGATCTCCTGATTCCCGTATTCCAGCGCCGTCTTCTCCAGATCATTCACTGCCTGAATGGATTTCTGCGTAAATTTCTGAAAATTCATATGCCATCCTCCTCTCAACTGCTGCATATAGAACTGTTCGGTTTCCTGTTCATTCCTTGATCCGAAATCTTATTTGTTCTATAGTGACTATAACATTACTTGTTAGCAGTGTCAAGGGTTGAGTGCTAATTTTTTGTGAAGAATCTGTGAAGCCATGATTTTACGATTCTTTCTTAACTTTGGATATTTCATCTCTGCCAATATTTCAGATTTTGCTGGAAATCTAATATTCTATCAAAAGTGAACATGACAGCGTATCCAAACATGAGAAAGAATCGATTTTACACACTTCACAGGGGCTTTTTACTTGCTTTTGTACTGTGTAAATTGCTCCATCTTTCCATCCCCCTGCGGTACTAACTAAAGAAATCAAACTCATCCCCCACAAAAGCGATGTCAATCTGAAACGGCTCACGCTGCGGCATCTGCAATCCCTGTTCATCTGCAATGACCAGATAGTAAGTAGCTGTATTGCTGTATTTTAAAGATTTCAGATTAAACTGGCAGCGGAAGGTTCTCTCTGCACCATTCTCGTTTGTCTTATCTGCAATCAGCTTCTGAACATCGCTGATCTGCTTTCCATTTTCATCCGTAAAGTAAACCTGGTAGGTAGCTGCTTCACGGTTTTCGCTGACTGCATCCTTCTGGTAGAAGTTCAGAGAGAAAATCATATTGCTGATTTTACGGTTTGCGGACAGCAGATTGACTGTTACCGGCTTGGTATCATATTTCTGCTTATTACGCTTGTATTCCATAGAATCATTGCGGAGATAGTGGTACTCGATGACCGGAACAACCATTTCCTGCAAGCTGATACCGCCATGCACAAAGTTCATGCCGCCGCCATTCATCTTGATCCGGATGCTTTCTCTCGGTGCAAATCCATCAAATTCCGTATTGCCACCCAGAAACTTCACTGGCAACAGATAGTTCGGCTGTGCGCCTTTTTGCATAATTGCGTAGCGTCTGCCATATTCCACACAGAGTTTCGCACTTTGTTTTTTCAGATCATGGATGTTTTCCCTGCCCACATCGTAAAACTCAGTTTTTCCTACTTTGTCATCCTCAGTCAACGGGCTGTATGTATAAAGAAATCCATGGTCAGCCGTAATCAGAATATTCGTACCGCCAAATTCATTTACAATCATACGCACAAGATTTTTCAGCTCTGAAATTGCCTTATCACAGGCAGCAAAAACAGCAGTATCAGAAGTGTGACTGGCTTCATCAATGGTATCATGATAAATATAAACCACATCCATTCCCTTCACCAAAGCACTTCGTTCCGCCCGCTTCATGGCAATGATATCATTGTATTTCAATGCCACACTCGCCGGATCTTCTGCTTTCAGAACCTTATCCCGATATGTACTTGCCGTAGACTGACCATCTGCCAGAACCGTCAAAATATCATTCCGAACCTCCACGGTCAGTTCTTTGTGCGGCAGTAACGCCGCCATACCAAACTTTGTGATAGAAGGAAAAATGCTCTGCATACTGCTGACAGATACCTTGCTCTGTGTTTCCCTCTGAAGCTGCTCCGCCATCGTAGCCGCCACTTCATAGCGCATGGCATCCGAAATAATTACGAACACTTTAGTATCCGAAGTTTGAATGCGGGAACGATAAAATTCTTCCTGCTGCGGCACTTCCAGAATCTTACCGTAGGCTGCCAGTTCATCCGCACATACATCCGACCAGTTGTTACCCAGCTCTCCCAGGAACCAATGCGTATAGAGCCCCTCCACCTGATCGGCAACGTGCTTGAACAGATCGTCCAGCAGAATATTGGAAGTCTCCAGACTCTTTTGAAAACTCAGATGGAACAAACGATAATAGGTATCCATCTGATAGTAGCTTTCCGTATATTCTTTCCAGATACCTTTTGCTTCTGCGGTATGGAATCCGGCAGAATGTTCCTTAAAGAAGCTCTGCATATTCGCCACCTGCAAAATACCGTCATAGAAATTCTCAAACGGCTCATACCATGCACAGGTTCTCCGTTTTTCAACCGTAGAAGTAATCGTATCCACATCAATGATATGATCGCTGATCTCTGTCATCAGCTTTGTCAGAATCACTTCGTTGATGCACGGGAAGCACTCTGTACCAACCAGATCGTCAACCGTCAGTTTTTCAAACCGCTGATGCAGACAAACTTCATCCTCAACATACCGTGCCACATCATAGAACTGCTGAATGTCCCGGCCCAGGCCGCCCTCTGCCCCAAGGATCCTTCCCGCCCTAACAGGCTCCCCTTGTCTTCCGACTTCGCCGGAATTCACCTTGTCGCTGTGAAGCCATTCCGAAATAAAATCATAGCAATATGCCTGGTGCGGCATGGAAATAAAATCATCCAGTCCGGCAAGATATTCCTGCCGCATGGTACGGGTAGCTGCGGTCAAGAGCAGATGAATTGCCAGTCGACCAAGGTCCGGTTCTTCCTCCACAAATCCGCATCCCTGGCGAACCATCGCCCAGAACGCACCGTCTGCATGATATTTTACAAAGTCCTGATAGACTTCATTATGATTCAAATCCAGTCCGGCACGGAACACACTGCGAAGAATCCTATTCGGCTGTGCGTCTTTCAGTCCGCAGATTGCCGCCATAACAGCCATGTGCAGTTGTGCCGGGGTTGCCGGAACTTTATTCTGTGTGCTGACTTTCAACCGGCGGTCTTTCGCATTGAAATAAGCACGGTAATTCTTGACCTGCTTTCTCATGGCCGGATTCGATGCAAGTCCCATCTCATCCATCCAGATGGAAATCAAATCTGCCCGGAACGCCTCGCTGTCAAGCTCTATATCTAAAAGCCAGTTATCATCCGGGCGGTTGTAGACATAAGGACTGTAAACCAGATAGTTTGTGGTCAGATCGTCTACTGAAAGCAGTTTCTTCACAGAAAATGCGTTGTTTCCAGTCAGTGCAACCACCTTTGCATTTTCAAGAACCACCTCGTCCAACTTGTCCCAAAATTCTTTATCTTCATCGTACCAGAAAATGATACGACGCTGATAAAATTCCGGCAAAGGGGCAGCAAACCTGCGGTTTAAGTCTTGTATTACTTTGTCGGTATCCATGCTGCGTTACCTCCCCTCTGTATTTTTCAAATAAATGGTACATCTCGCTGCACCTGCTTTTCTCAGCCAATCTTTTTCAATCATTGACTGCAAAATAACCCGTGCTCTACGCTGTTTCACATTAAGAAGTTCCATCACTTTATTTGTTGTTATAGAACCATTTTCCAGTACATATTTATAAATACGTTGTTCCTGTTCACTATCCGGCATATTGACAGCATTATCCGGCACTTTTGAAGTATTATCCGGCACTTCATCGGCACTATCCGGCACTTTCGAAGTATTATCCGGCACTTTATCAGCACTATTGGAATCATTGAGATCACGATTGAGATCATTAAGGTCAACTGTATCATTGCTCTGGCCTCGATAAATGTTGATACGCAAATCAACCTCTCCGCCAATAAACTCCGGTTCCCGTAATCCGGCTTTCTTTACTTTGCCAATAATTCTCGGAATACCGCTTCCCCAATGTTCGATTAAATTCATATAAGAAAACGCATGGGCAAGAGCTTCATTCCTGATTTTAGAATACCCTTCTTTCATACGCTCCATCGTCTGTCCCATTGGCAACTTTCCAGGGGAAGTGATTTCCAGTCGGTTGTCATATACCGCAACCTGTATCGTTCCATGATCCAGATAACTGCGATGTATCATGGCATTGATAATCAACTCACGAATAGCATCCGGTGGAATTTCATAAATATCCTGCCGGTAAATTCCCACAAACGCAGCCCCCAAGTGAATGTTTCGCAAGACAAACTGAAATGCTTCCTCTATTTGCTCCCAAAGCGGGCCGGGATATTCTCTACGGTCAACAAATACCGCTTTTGTTGTACCTTTGAACACACCACATTGTGTTGTGACATGAAGTCCTCCTTTGCCAGTCAAAATGGCAAAGGCATTGGACGGATAATCTTTTCCGTCACGCTCAATCAAAACCCCCCAAGAACGCAACTGCTGTCTGCCAACATCTTTGATAGATGCTTTCTGTTCCTCATTATGAGCGTTTTTCACTGCCTGTTCCTTCATGGCTTTGCAAAGAGCATCAATATCTTCATCCGTAATCGTTAATCCAGTACACAAAGCTTGATCGAAATAGCGGTTGCTTCCTTCGAACATCAGCTCTTTGATCATGTATTCGTCAGCAAGACAGGTAGTTCCGGCAACACGGACATATACCCCGCTTTCTCTGCCAAGAGCCTTGATATAATACGGTCTCTGTCTGCCCTCGGAAATTTCCGCTACAATAATAGTCTTACCGTCAACTGTCCGCAAGGTAATATCTGGAATAATTGCCGGTTCACAACTATCCGACACAGCATTGGCAATGGCATCCATTTTCTTGAATACATCTTCCTTGTCAAAGCCAATCACTTCTCTGGTCTTATCAGCAATTCCGAAAATGATTTTACCTCCGGTTCCATTGGCAAAGGCAACTACAGATTTCATATATTTAATACTTTTCTCTGGCAGGTTTTCTTTGAACTCTACATTCTTCGATTCCCCTGCAAGAATTTCTTCTATGGTCATGATCCTCCTCCCTTCTTTATCCAAAATCTGGTCGTTGACAAAAAATATTTTCCCTTATATAATAAACATAGGTTTATAGTGCATCCGTGATGGTGTCTGTTTACAGATGCTATGTGCCTGTATTCCAACTGTCCGAGCCTCCGTGATGGTGTCTGCTTGCAGATGCTTGAATCACGGGGTCTTTTTTTGCCTATATTTTAAGAAATCATATATTCTTATCATTCTATTAAGATTGCTACGATTAGGACTATCCAGTGAGCTCAAAATATTAATATTTTCTCTAAATATAGTTTCCAAAATGTTTTGATATTGTACAATATCTACTTTTTCTTCTGGGATGCAACTTAATAAGCGAATAGCTTTCAACAAATTGTTATTTTCATCTGTCCAAATCTGCCAAGTAGTTCTATTTCCAATTGCAGATCGGGTATTTTTAATCATTGACTCTGTAACAATATCACTATATAAATTTGGCGCTTTTTCTTCCGCTAATTCGCTTTTGATATTCGCTTTCGAAATGTAATACCATACAGGCAGTTTCCAGGAATTCTGTTTTGCAAGTTCTGGATAAACAAACTCCAATAATTGTTCGCATGAATATAACGAATCATGTAAAATAATGTTTCTATACCATTGTTCAGAATTTACTGCTCTTGCCAAACCATATACGCCTGTCGTTGCCAAACCAATCGACAATGCAAGCATATTTTCGTCAATACGACCATCTTCCAGCGAAGCAACCTGCATCGTTGGTCCTGGTTGTTGAGTCAACGCAAAAGTATAAAGCTCATCTTTAAACCTGCGCAATAATTTAACTGGCAAAGCCGCTTTTTTCACAGACAAAACATCATATAACAAGCTAAAATCCGAGAGTGTGATTTTAGTCATTTCCAGTACTTTACCATGTATAACCATCGAATGAGTAGCTATATCACTTCCAATAAAATTTGGCTTATACTCAACAAACACAAAGCGTTTTTGTAACATTTCTATTTTATCCAATGGCAGGCATTCCACAACGTCGCTAAGAATTGCCTGAATATCTGAATCTGAAATAGAATACCCCATAAAAATAATCGGATATTCCATGAAAATCGTCATCAGCTTAGCCGCAAGATATTTGCCTTTGTCATGAAACTTCTGATAGTCCGCTTTGTTAATGACAATAGATTCTGGATTTTGTACAGAACCATGAATTTTATAAATTTCTGCAATTCCCTGCAACTGTGAAAACACCAGTTCATCCTGTCCCACAAAAGTTTTATAACCTTCAAAAATATTCTCGAAAAAGCAATCATAATTTGTTGTAATAACACCAGATAAATTATCTTTTGCAATGTTTCTGAGTTTTTCAACTTCCTTCGCATAAACAGGATCAACCGTAGAAAGCGAAGTAATATATTCACTTATTTCTGCTTTAAAAGGAGAAACACCTGCGGAAACTGCATTGTGTACTTTTTCTGAATCAGAACGTATTCCTTCTTCATTATTAAACCAGGCGCCATTAAAATCTTTTTCAACATAGCTTGCAACCAATGGAAGTTTTTCTGCTGTATGTTCTGCCTCACTGGCTTTATTTTCATAGAATCTATAAGCAAACGGATCTTTTTTTACCTTCCCGGCAAAGTACGTCAATAAACCAACCCAGTCTGGTAATCCGTAATATCTTCGAGTAATACCAGATCCTGCAAACAAAAATGGAGTTGTATTAAATCTTGCAACCACTTCTTGTAGTGTCATACAGCACCTCCCTGTATTTAGATATTCACATTATTTTTTGTGTTTATAAATTTTGGACTCACTGAATCCAAAATCTATTGACAAGCTATTATTCCATGCATCCAGTGAAAGTGCCAGCTGTTTTGCAAAGCACTCGATGATACGACAATATTTTTTCTGAAGTAAAATTGGGTTTGCTGTCATGCCAGATGATTGTTCTCATCTGTCATCATATCATACGCAAGCCCTCATTTACTTTATTTTAGCCAAAACATCCTGGAAAATTGCATAATTTTTCTTCACGCCATCGTCCAGGTCGATGGAGATCATCTGGTCGGCAAGATGGTGAATCTTTTCCTCATAGGTACGGATCTCGGT
>OFFY01000967.1_pt1 | contig 26620 bp, 22 predicted proteins | sample 1521481 | NCBI WGS metagenome assembly OFFY01 (sample SAMEA3504117, study PRJEB24116) | mouse gut metagenome | biome: mouse gut; feature: mouse-associated habitat; material: faeces | place: Denmark | collected 2011
CAGAATCCACGCCGCAGCGTTGCCGATGCCGCCAGACAGGGAGAGGCGGCGCAGCAGCAGCCCCACCTGTTCCCAGGGGAAGGTCATATAGTCCATATCCGTACCTCGTTTCTCTGGAATTATTGTTTTACGATAATTATGAGAATAGAATAGCACGGAAATTATCGTTTGTCAATAATTTTTGTGCAGAAGCACAGAAGCACAGGACGCTCCAAAAGCCGCCAAAAGCCAGGCCGGCTACATCAGGAACCTGGCCCAGTACGCCAGATAGTAGAGCAGCTTCAGGCGGCGCTCCTTGGAGGGCGTCAGGGGCTGTGGCGTCTGTCCCTCCGCCAGGTCGTAGGAATCGGCATCGATGACCCTCAGGGCATCCTGCTCGTATCCGCCCATGGCCTCCCGCAGCTGCCGGTTGAGCTGGGGGCTGTCTATGACCAGCATCAGCTCCGTGTCCAGATAAGTGCTGCGGATGTCCAGGTTGTAGGAGCCCACGACAGACAGATTATCATCAATGAGCACCGTTTTGGTATGTACCGCGTGTTCGTTCATCAGCTCGAAAACCTGCACACCGGTGTCCAGGATCCTGTCTTTCTGGTTCAGGTAATCCGTACAGCCCCAGGGATTGGATCCCCTCTCCACCGCATTGAGGATGATCTGAACCTGTGCCCTGTCCGCAGTGTCCTTTAATACGTCATACATGTAGTCATCGCAGATCGCATAAGGCGTCTGAATGAGAATATCGTTCCCCTCCCCCATCAGGTATGCAATGGCCTGCAGCATCAGGGGGCTCCTCTTTTGGGCAGGAGTTCCATTGGTGAGCAGCGTGATCTTGTCCGCAGGGTAAACCGCCTCCTGCCAGCCGTCGTAAGTTTCCATGTCCCCGTATTTTTCCTTCAGGGCCGCATAGCGGGACTCCAGAATTTCGTACTGATCCGTGTAAAAATCCTCCCCATGAGTGATCTTTTTCCCCTTCACGCAGTCCTCTTCCCAGATTTCCTGAAAATAATCTTCCAGGGCGGCCAGGGATTCCCCCTTTTCGCCCGAAACGCTGCGGACCAGGATGTCCCGGTCAATGTTGATCCCCTGTTTTTTGTCCCCCAGAAAAATGTCATTGGTATTCCTGCCGCCCAACAGGTACATCTCCCCGTCTATGATAAGGTATTTGTCATGCATCCGGTAATTCAGCCGGAAAATGTTCTCCAGACTCACAGGATTGTAGATCCGGACTTCCACGTTCCCATGGGAGACAAGCGCCTGAAACAGTTCGCTTCCGTCCAGGTAGAACAGCTGATAGATGCCGTCGATGAGAATCCGGACTTGCACGCCCCGCTGTGCCGCATGATACAGCGCCGCGATCACATCCGTCCCGCTGTCGTCCGGCCGCAGGTCAAAGGTGGACAGAACCACCGAACGCTCCGCGCTGGCGATCATCCGAAGCCGCCAGAGAAGAGCCTCTTCGTTGTCGTCAATGCACAGGATGCTCTCCCCGCCAGAACCTTCCGCCTCGAACTCCATGCGGGCGATTTCTTCCGCGTAATCCGGATCCGGCCCCTTCCGGAAAAGGGGTTCCAGGATATTCACAGCCACGACAAACAGCAGTACAATCAGCAGAGTCCGTAATATTTTCAGCAACTTTTTTGTCATGATTTCATACCTTCCGGGAAATTCGGGGGCATTTCCGCCCCCTTCTTTCCTTCCTCTCTCATATTCCCCATTCTATCACGGCAAAGGGAAGAAGGCAAGCTCCGGAACGCCCACCCGAAAGTCCCCATGGGCCTCATCATTTTTTCAAAAAATACTGCATAGTCTCCCACGGCAGAAAGGGACAGAGCCCACTGATATCGCCCCCGCGCTCCAACCTTTTTTCCGCTGCCCGTTTCAGCGTCTCCTGGCTCAAAAAGGGTGCCAAAGATATGATCCCCTTCATATCTTCTTCCGGGTTTGCTTTCATGGCCAGACGGTTCAGCTTCTCCTGATCCAGGAACGGCGCAAGGCCTGTTATTTTTATCAGACTTTCCCGAAATCCTCCGGCATCTCCGTCTCCTCCCAATACTTTTTCCGTCACCAAATCCAGCGTCTCATGGCTCAAAAAGGGCGCAAGCGACACGATCCCCTTCATGTCTTCTTCCGGATCCGCGTTCATTGCCAGACGGTCAAGCGTCTCTACGCTGACAAAAGGGGCAAGTCCTGTCACCTCCTTCAGGCTGTCCACATGTGCCCTTAGAATCAGGCTCTCCAAATATTCACTGTCCAGAAAAGGAGCCATCCCGACCATCGCCGACAAATTAATCCGCTCCTTTCCCTGCCATTCTATGCTTTCCTCCACCAATTTCTCCACGTCCCTCGGCGGGAGAATAACGGCCACTTCCTGGATTTCCCGGCAGGTGAGCGCGTCCTGATTCTGACTGTCCTCTTTGCTGTCCTGAACCCGGTCCTGAACCCGGTCAATAATCCTGGAACTCTCCGCCCCCAGAAGTTCATCCATGGAGATATCCAGAATCCGGCAGAGCTGTTCCAGTTTTGCGATATCAGGCATGGAATTGCCCCTCTCCCAGTTGGAGACAGCCTGATAGCTGACTTCCATGGAGTCCGCCAGATTCACCTGTGTCATGTTTTGGACAATCCTTGCCTCCCGTATTTTTCTCGCTACTTTCATGGTATCAAACATTCTTTTCCTCTTTTCCGCAGCTTGCGCGCATATCCGCTTTTTATTCTATATTCTTCAGCCGGTTGTATTGCGGCAAAACTTCCTCTGTCCCGTTTTGCCGCGGCGCCCGCCCGGCCTGTAATATGGTTTTATTATAGCAATCAGATCCGGAATTGAAAATAAAGCATTGCTTGAGTTTGAACTCACGGACAACATCGGCTTCCTGATATTTTGTTTCTCACCTGATTTTTTTTCGAATGCAGCCTAAAAAATACACCATTCACATCGCGGTTGAATATCATAGAAGTGAAAGACCCCTGCCGGAGGCAGCCATGGCGGCCATCACATCCCTGGACATATTAAACCTGTCACACTCCCTGAAAGACATCTGCGAAGTAAACTGTAATACCCCTGAATGTCTCTCCCAAGCTTTGAAAATACTGCTGCAATATAATCTGATTCAGGCCAATCTCCAGTTTAGCAGACAGTTCGGGCCGGTCTGCCCGCCGGATGCCTGCCAGGATATGCCCTCTGTCTCCGCCCTGAATCCTCCCGCCGTCTCAGGCAAACCGCCTATACGGCTGGACATCGCCGATCCTTTCCTTGCGGATCATGAGAAGTGACGAAGCGCCTGTCTTGTTGCGCATCCTCTCTCTGTAAGTTCTCAAATACTTTGTATTTCCTGAACATTTCCCTGCCGAAAATAAATGACAGGGCGAGGAGCAGATACTCTGCCCTGAATTGTGCTGTATGTCCAAGCTTTCTGCTAAATCAACAGTCAAAATCCGTCGAAACTTTAAAAATCCTGAAAAAAAGGAATGACAACCCCCTCCCTTTATGATAAGATAGAGACAGTTTCAGAAAGGAGGGCATACGATTATGGCATTAACAAATGACGATCTGCTTGCGATCTCCCAATTATTAGATGTAAAACTGAAAGCAGAAATACAGCCGATAAAAAACGAAATACAATCCGTTAAAAATGAAATACAATCTGTCAAAGCCGAATTGCAGGGCGAAATTCAATCTGTCAAAGCTGAATTGCAGGGCGAAATTCAATCTGTCAAAGCCGAGTTGCAGGGCGAAATTCAATTTGTCAAAGCTGATCTATATTCGGTTAAAGCTGAAATACATCAGATAAAATTATTCCAGGAAAATACAATCATGCCACAACTGAACACAATTCAAGCCTGCTACACCTCAACCTACAATAGATATAAAGATTCGGTAGAGGGATATGAGCGGCTAGAGGCTGACAATGAACTCATGAAGCAAATCATTATGGAACATAGCAGAAAACTTCAGAAGCTGGCATAAGCGCCGAAAAAGCCGCATCCGTGTTTACCATCGGATGCGGTTCATCTGTATCTGCAGATCGCGATACTGTACCCTTCCACTCCTCCATACTCTTCCCATGAAAGCGATTTCCTCCTGGAATGCCTTCCAACCATCGTAACGCTTTCTCCACAGAACGCAGCGTTTTCCCTCCAAAGCGCAGCACCTTCCCCACAAAACACAGCGTTTTCTCCGCAAAGCGCAGCACCTTCCCCACAAAACACAGCATTTTCTCCGCAAAGCGCTTTCTCCAACGCTCCGTCTCCATCCTTTTCCGGCAGCATATCCATATCCACCACGCCCGCTATTCCATCCCCTGTCAGCTTTCCATAAGCCTCCTTCCTGGCCCACAGTCGGAAAAACAGCCTCTCCCTCTCCTGCTCTCCGCCCGCCTGCTCCAGTGCAGCGCGCTCCCTTTCCGAAAAAAACCTTCCGGCAAGCCTGCCTGCATAATCACTTTTTTCATGGGAATCCACCTGTCCATGAAAGTCCTGCTTTCCATTAGATTCCCTCTGCCCGTGCAAACCGCAGTTTCTATGACATTCCCTCTGCCTGCTATCCTTCTTCCTCTCCCTTTTCCCTAAACGGTGCTGCTGGATGTCTGCCCCGATTTCCTCCGTGGCAATAACGCACAGCACATACTCCCCGGAATGGGACAAATTAAAATAAAAGGGCATGTCCCGAAGATAAGGCTTCCCTTCTTTCCCATATCTGTAGGCAAGAAGCAGCGGCGGTTTGTCCTGCAAAGCCTCCAATAACTGATTGACACAGTACCGCCTCAAACAAAAGTTCCTCTCTGCGGTACAGGCAGTGCCGCAGACAATGCCGCTGTCCGGCGCCATAGCCGCTACAGCCTCTCTCACTGCAAGCTGCAGCAGCAATCCCGCCCCAATACTTGCGCTCTGTACCCGGCCCGGTTTTATGCGTGCAGCCTTCTTTCTCCGCTCCCCGTCCACACACAGAAAAGCCCTCTCCATGAGGGCTTCTCCGTTTTCCGTATCCATGAATTCTTCTATAGATAAAAGATACCTTGCAATATACATCCCTTACTCCGTCACCTGCAGGTGCAGTTCTTCCAACTGCTTCGGATCCACCGCGCCCGGCGCCTCAGACATCAGACAGGAAGCATCCTTGATCTTAGGGAACGCGATCACGTCCCGGATATTATCCGTCTGGGCCAGCTGCATCACGAAGCGCTCCAGTCCGATGGCAAGCCCCGCATGAGGCGGAACCCCGTAGGTAAAGGCATCCATCAGGAACCCGAACTGCTCATGAGCTTTCTCCCTGGTAAAGCCCAGGGCTTCAAACATCCTCTCCTGCACGTCACTCTGGAAGATCCTCACGCTGCCTCCCCCCAGCTCCATGCCGTTAACTACAATATCGTAAGCTTTTGCCCGCACCTTCCCAGGATCCGACTCCAGGATTTCCAGGTCTTCCTCCATAGGCATGGTGAAAGGATGATGCATGGCTACATACCGCTCCTCCTCATCGCTCCACTCGAACTGGGGAAATTCGGTCACCCAGAGGAAATTGTACTGATTTGCATCCAGCAGCCCCAGCTGCTTTGCCATTTCCACACGCAGAGCCCCCAGGACAGACCAGACCAGTTTCAGCTTATCCGCCGCGAAGAGAAGCAGGTCTCCTGGCTCTCCCGCCATGGCCGCCACAAGGTTCTTCAACTCCTCTTCTGTCATGAACTTGGCAAAGGAAGATTTATAGCTTCCGTCAGGCAATACGGCCAGATAAGCCAGCCCCTTCACGCCGTAGCCTTTGGCAAACTCCACCAGTGTGTCAATCTTCTTCCTGGGCAATTCCGCCTGACCCTTCACATTGATGCCCCGCACGCTGCCACCTGCTTCCAATGCAGAGGTAAACACGCCGAAACCACAGCCCTTCACTGTCTCCGACACATCCGTAAGCTCCATACCGAACCGGGTATCCGGCTTGTCGGAACCAAAACGGTTCATGGCCTCGTCCCAGGTCATCCGCTTCAGAGGCAGGGGCACCTCCAGGCCCACCGTCTCCTTACAGACCTTTGCCACCATCCGCTCGGTGACATCCATTACGTCGTCCTGATCCACGAAGGACATCTCCAGGTCGATCTGGGTGAACTCCGGCTGCCTGTCCGCCCGCAGATCCTCATCCCTGAAGCACCTGGCAATCTGGAAATACCTGTCATATCCGGAACACATCAGGAGCTGCTTGAATATCTGGGGCGACTGGGGCAGCGCATAAAAACATCCCTGATGTATCCGGCTGGGCACCAGATAATCCCTTGCTCCTTCCGGAGTGGACTTGTTCAAAATCGGAGTCTCCACCTCCAGGAAGCCCTCCTCATCCAGGAAGGCATGCACTGCTGCCGTCATTTTGCTTCGCAGCATCAAATTTCTCTGAAGATCCGGCCTGCGCAGATCAAGATAACGGTATTTCAGCCTCAGTTCTTCTTTTGTCCGTGAATTCTCCTCGATAGGGAACGGCGGGGTCTCTGCTTCCGACAAAATGCGTATCTCTTTCGCCCGGACTTCGATCTCCCCGGTGGCAAGATTTTCGTTCACTGCCCCGGCCCGCTTCTCCACTTTGCCTGTCACAGACGCCACAAACTCGCTGCGCAGTTTCTCCGCCTTGGCGAAATTTACCGCGCCGCAGTCCGCCTCCTCGAAAATCACCTGCAGGATTCCTGCCCTGTCACGCAGGTCCACGAAGATGATGCCGCCCTTGTTACGCTGCTTCTGCACCCAGCCCATGATGGTGACCTGTTCTCCGATATTCGCTGCGGTCAGCTCCCCGCAGCGATGTGTCCTTTTCATTCCTTTCATTGACTCTGCCATTTCTTTCCTCGATTTCTGCCCTTTTACCATAGAGCTTTTTCCATTTCATCTAGTATTCTTTATTAATGCCCTGGTTTCTTTCACCCAGCGGAATATCCGAACCTGTTTATATCCACCATTGGGGAGTCAGTTCACCAAGCGTAACGGTTTTCCCTGTTTCAAAATCAACCATCACTTGAATTTTCTGATAGCTGTCTGGCATAAGCTGAACCATCAGTTCCCGGCAGGCGCCGCATGGGGCGCATACTTTTCCATCCGCCCCAATTGCAAGTACCTTTTTCATCTCCTGCTCGCCATTGGTTATCATGTTAAAAATTGCATTTCTTTCAGCACAGATTCCCAATGTGGCACAAGTATCCACACAGACACCCACATAGATTGTATCTGATGATGACAGTATTGCAGCCGCAACTCCGCCAGCATCTACACAATCAGATATTTTTCTTCCGTTTCGCACGGCTTTTGCCGCCTGAAACATCTCCTTCCATATCTGTTCCATGTATTTTCTCCATTCTTACCAGTAAACCCAAATTTCCTGTACAATGACCTGAATGATTTCCTCAGTTTTTCAGCGCTTCCCTGTAAAACTCCACAAATTCCTCATACCCTTCCGCCGTCAGCTGCTCCTTCTGAAACTTCTTGTTCTTGTTCATACGCACTACGAGCACCTGCTCTCCTGACTCCCTGGCTGCCTGGGCTTTGGCGATCACGTCTGCCATAGCCTGGCCTTCCACACCCTTTTCCACCAGGTAGGCTATCTTCTTCGGAGTATCCGGCACCCGGAACCCGCTCTCTGTCAAAAGCAGGATAATTCGCTCAAAACCGATGGAAAAACCGCATGCCGGCACGTCCTTACCGGTGAATTTCCCCACCATTTTATCATACCTGCCTCCCCCGCCGCAGCTGATGCCCAGCCCCGGTATGGAAACCTCAAAAATAGGCCCCGTATAATAGGACATCCCCCTAACCAGCGTAGGGTCGAACACCATTCGAAAATCCGCCGTCTTTGCCGCATTGACGCTGTCGATGATCTCCCGCAGCCCCTCCGCCGCCGGAGAAACCTGCGCCTGCCTTCCCCCCAGCTTTTCCACCACATACTGCAGACCGTTCCCGGCCTGCTCCAATCCCCTGTACAGCTCCAGATATTTATCAACAATTTCCTCCGCAAAGCCGCTCTCCAGAAGCTCCGCCCTCACGCCGTCCGTGCCGATCTTGTCCATCTTGTCAAGGGTGACGAACACACTGTCATAAGCCTCCTCCGAAAAGCCACTGTCGGCTGCCATGGCCTTGAGAAGCTGCCTGTCATTGATGCGGATCTCAAAATCCTTGAATCCAATCCTTCCCAGGGTGGTCGTAGTAGCCAGGATCAACTCAATCTCCGCCAGATTGGAAGCCTCCCCGAAAATATCGATGTCGCATTGGGTAAACTGGCGGTAACGCCCCTTCTGGGGCCTGTCCGCACGCCAAACATTGCCTATCTGCAATGCCTTGAAGGGAGAAGGCAGCTGAGCCGCATTGTTGGAATAATACCGCACCAGGGGCACGGTCAGATCATAGCGCATTCCGAAATCCACAACGTCCCCTTCCTCCTGTGCCTGGGCCACATTCAGCTTCTCTCCCCGCTTAAGCACTTTAAAAATCAGCTTTTCGTTTTCTCCTCCCTGCTTATTCGTCAGATTGGCAATATTCTCCATACAGGGGGCCTCTATGGAGGTAAATCCGAACTTACCGTAGGTTTCCTTGATCACGCCGATGACGTAATCCCGGATCTGCATCTCCCCCGGCAGAATATCTCTCATGCCTGTCACAGGCTTTTTACTCAGAGCCATGTTCTTTCCTCCTATTCCAGTTCCGCATAAAGCCTCCCCAGTACCAGTTAGTGGCAGAGTTTTTCCGGCCGCTTAATGATGCGTCCGCAAATCTTCCGGGCGCTGGCTCGGCTTTCCGCTGTTTTCCATTCATGATATCTTTTTTACGCCAAGCTGTCAAGAAGCAAACGTCACCTCAATATCATAACCTCCTACGTCAAAGGATCCGCGCATAAAGTTTTCAACCAAAGTAACCGCATTTGCCTTCGCCTTGTCCAGCAACCCCTCCTCCATGGCCTTTTCCTCCTCACTGTTCTTCAAATCCGCTATAGAGTCGGCCACATCCGTCACACTGATTGGATTAAAGATATTATTCTTCTCATCGTAAAGCTCGAAGCTGTCCTGATCTATCTCCGAGCTGATCATTTCCGCTTCAGGAAGTGTCACCTTGATTTTTTTGGCAATGTCATCCTTCTCAATCTGAATCTGTGTAAAATCAATTCCTGCCAGGATCGTCCCGTCATAACTGTAAATAAAGGTAGCTGTTGTGAAAGGAATCTGAAATCCTTTTATTTCTCTGGAACTGTCCACCCTTTCTACATGGGTATAACTATATTCCGCAGTACATAATTTCCCGATATTGGCCATGCTGGATCGAATCTCCTCGCCGGAGATCTCGACTTCCTTTTCGATGATCTTTTCCACAGGTATCTCTCTGATAACTTCCACCGTTTCCACCTGATTGCCGTAATGCGCTTTTGTCACTAAGAATACAATACCGCAGACCAGCACAAGGGCGCCTGTTATGGCAAATGCCGCAACTATTTTTCTGAATATTTTTCTCATCATAGACCTCACTGTATCCTGTGCCCTCATTACAGCCAGCCGCTGATCAATACAATCATATAAAATATCACAATAGCTGCCACAGCAGCTCCCAATAGAATAAGCAATACTTTTTTCATAAAATCCCTCCGGTTTCATCATAGGTATGCCGAATGTCCCGCTTCAGGAAATCAACCAGTTCCTCCCCCGGCATGGGCTTCGCATAGTAGTAACCCTGAATCCTGTCCAGACTCCGCTCATGAGCAAGCCTCACCTGATCCGCCGTTTCCACTCCCTCCGCTACAATATAGTAGTTATTTTCATGCATGATATCCGCCAGCAGGCTGATGGTACGCAGTCCTTTATCCGTCCCGTTCATCATACCGATCAGCGACTGATCAAATTTGATTGCTTCAAAAGGCAGCGACAACATACTGGCCAGATTGGAATACCCCGTTCCGAAGTCATCCAGATAGAACTGAATCCCCTTCCCCGCCAGGTAGGACATGACTTTCCTCACTTCCGCATAATCCTCCGTGATCGTCCTCTCCGTGATTTCAAACCGAAGTCTGCTTCCGTCTACCCCGTATTTTCCCAGATTTGACTCCACGCGCCCGATAAAGGTCGGATCCAGAATCTGCTGCCCCGTCATATTGATGGAAACGCTCTTCAGCGGCAGTTCGGGATATGCCCCGAGAAACGCACATACTTTCTCCAATACAATCCAGCTGATACTGTCGATCAATCCGTTTTCCTCCGCCATGGGAATAAACTCCCCCGGCGACAGAAATGTCCCGTCCCGTCCAATGAGCCGAATCAGCGACTCTGCCGAGACAAATCTACCCTCACTGCAGTCATAGATAGGCTGATAGTAAATCCGAAAAGTCTTATGCTCTGCGGCATAGCGGACTTCCTCCATGACATATCTGTTATGCAGCATATCTGCATTCAGTTCTTCGTTAAAAAACAGAATTCCCTTTCGCTCCCGCAGCCGGAACACAGATGCGGCATGATTGATCTTTTCCAGTAAATCATTTTCCGTATCCTTGGGCTCCAGAAAAAAGTGAATAAAATATGCCTTCGCCAGAACCTCATGCCGCTCTCCGTTCTGTGCGATTGGCCATATATCCTCAAACCGCTCTCTAATCCTTCCAAGCAGCACATCTGCCTTCTCCTGGGAGCACTCCGGTCCCAGAAGCATAAACCTGGAATTGTTCGTCCTGTAGGCGATGTAGCCTTCCTCCAGCTTCTCCAGATATTCCCCGATATCCTCCAGCAACCTGTCCCCCACCTGAAGACCGTATTTGCGGTTGACACGCTTTAACTGTAGCAACTGTATAAAAATCACATGAGCACGGATCCCCCCTGCAATCTTTCTCTCCACATCTCTGAAAAATGTCTTCCAATCCCTCAGGCCTGTCACTGCGTCGCATGTAATCTCATTCGAAGTATTGCCAATCATCTTCTATCATCTCCAATATCGTTCGCCGAAGTCTCCCTGCGGCATCTCCCCCGGAATGCAGCCTGCATCCGGTCAGGCGTGTTCTTCCCATGCACAGGGAAATTTCTTTTTTATTGCTCTATCGTAACCGGGCACGGCTCTTCCTACCGGCAAATACATTTTTTCCTAAATCCCGGATTTCGGTTCTTCTTTGCTCTATACTTCGTCCAGCACACGGCGCGCCTTGCGGACCTTTTCCTCGGAAGTACGGAAGATCTCATATTCTCCCATCCCCGGAATGCCCATGGACACTTCCTGCCTGCGGTATACCATCCCGCTGTCCAGGATCTCTTTTCCGGACATATGATAACTCGTGGCAGCCGTGACTGGGAGCAGCTTCCGAATCGCGGAAGCATCCACACCGCCGCCGGCCATAATGTCCACTTTGCCGCCGCTCTCCTTTACTAGGCCCGCAATCAACTCTCTGCCTGCCCAGCTGTCCTCCTGCTGTCCGGAAGTCAGAATCGTCCGGATTCCCAATTCTTTCGCCTGCTCCAGTGCCTCATACGGATCCCTGCACATATCAAAGGCCCGGTGCAGCGTCACATCCATGGAACCCGCCAGATCCACAAGCCGTTTCATCCGCTCCATGTCCAGAGACCCGTCAGGCAGCAGACAGCCGATTACCACGCCGTTTGCCCCCATTTCCCGGAATTGTTCCACACTGCGGGAAATAATATCAAATTCATACGCCGTATACAGAAAATCCCCGTACCTGGGCCGGATCAGCACATTGATCTTAATATCTGTGAGACTCTGTATCTTCTCAAACAGAGCCGTCTCCGGGGTGGTGCCTCCGATCACAAGATTCCCGCACAATTCCACTCGGTCCGCTCCTCCCTTTGCCGCTGCCAACGCCGATTCCGCAGAATCCACACATATTTCCAGAGTATATTTTCCCATAGCAAACCCGTCCTTTCTTTTAGTTGCAGATCCGAAACCTCTTTTTATCATACCCTATTTTGCAGATTATGGCAAATACTTTCTCAGCGCTCTTTCATATGCACGCAAAAGCATTTCGTCCCCTGAAAACAACATTTCGTCCCCAACTCCCCCTTTTTTTCCGGAGCATGCTATACTGTTGACGTACGAAGCAAACAACAAAACAAGAGGTGAAAATTATGTCCGACAAACAGCCCCAAAACACATCCCAAAAGGAAAAGCCGAAAAAGCCCAAATACAACATGTGGCAGTCGTCCTGGTACATGATCAGCCTGGCTATCTGGGAAAAGGAGAAAAAGGTACCCCTCCTGTGTATTTTCACCGCCCTGCTGGCAGTGGCTTCCAACCTGACATCACTGACCATCACCCCTGTAATCCTGGGTGCCGTGGAAAACCATTCCCCGTTTAGGACACTGCTCCTCCTGATCGGAGGTTTTATACTTCTGGCCATGCTGCTGAACGTCGCCGCCAGCTATGTGAATACCAACATAAAGTATGGTAAAATCACGGTACGCACAGCCATTATCGCCAGACTCAGCGACAAACTGATGAAAACATCCTATCCCAACATCAGTGATGAAAAATTTCTGAAGATGCGCGGAAAAGCCCAGGAAGCAATTAACTGCAATGCCGCCGCATCCGAAGCGGTCTGGGACACATTAACCAGCCTGCTGCAGAATCTTCTGGGCTTCCTGGTGTATCTGGCACTGCTGACCTATGTGAATCCTCTGCTGATTCTGGTAATCACTGTCACATCGCTGTTGAACTATTTTATCAATAAGCCCTTAAGCGAATACGGTTACCGCCACAAGGATGAAGAAGGGCAGCTGGACGGAACTCTATGGTACTGGATGACAACCGCCGAAAGCTCCCATATGGCCAAGGATGTCCGCCTCTTCGGCATGCGCCCCTGGCTGGAAGAACTCTATCGGAAGACCTGGGCCGCCTACCAGGCATTCCACCGCAGGGCTCAGAATGTCTACATCTGGGGTTCCATTGCCGATCTGATACTGGCCTTTGTGCGCAATGGCTTTGTATATGCTTATCTGATCTGCATGATGCTGAACGGAGATATGAGTATATCCCTGTTTTTATTGTATTTTACCGCGGCCGGTAATTTCTCCGGCTGGGTCAGCGGTATTTTAAACAACCTGCTCACCCTGTACCGGCAGGGCCTGGAGCTGTCCAATCTGCGGGAATGTATAGAATATCCTGAACCCTTCCTCTTTGAAGAAGGAAAGCCTCTGAAAGCGGATCCTGACAGACCATATGAAATCCGCCTGGAGGATGTGTCCTTCCGCTATCCTGCGGCAGAAAAGGATACCCTCTCCCATATCAGCCTCACCCTGCATCCCGGCGAGAAGCTGGCTGTGGTGGGCTTAAACGGCGCCGGAAAGACTACATTAATCAAGCTGCTCTGCGGCTTCCTGGACCCTACTGGAGGAAGGGTACTCCTGGACGGGACGGACATAAGGGAATACAACCGCCAGGACTATTACACACTGTTCTCTGCCGTATTCCAGGATTTCAGCCTTCTGGCCACCTCCATTGCCTCCAATGTGGCCCAGACAGAGGATGCCGTAGATATGCCTCGGGTCATGGACTGCATTGCAAAAGCCGGACTCACGGAAAAAGTAGAAGCCCTGCCCGGGCAATATGAGGAAAAACTGTGTAGGGACGTATATGAGAATGCCGTCATGCTGTCCGGCGGCGAGACGCAGCGGCTGATGCTGGCCAGAGCTCTCTACAAGGATGCCCCCTTTGTGATACTGGATGAACCCACCGCTGCCCTTGACCCAATCGCAGAAGCCGATATGTATGGCAAATACCACGATATGACCAGAGGACGTTCCTCTGTGTACATCTCACACCGGCTGGCTTCAACCCGATTCTGTGACCGCATCATCCTCATCGAGGACGGCCATATCGCGGAGGAAGGCACCCATGAAGGTCTGCTGACCGCAGGCGGACGCTATGCCAAACTTTTCGAAGTACAGAGCAAATACTACCGTGAGCAGGGAGAAAGCCCGGCAACGGCGGGTATGGAGGTATAAATTTGGAAGTAAACTTCCAAATTCTGATTGGTACCCCCGCCGAAGGCGGGTATGGAGGTATAAACATGAAACATAAAAAAGACAAATCTCTCTCTTCCTGGCGGGAAACCCGGGAGGTAAACAGAAAGCTTCTGAAACTGATATACAGAGAGCGCCCCAAACTTCTGGCGCTTCATATCCTGAAAGATATCTGGGATGCGCTGACCCCTTATGCGGGGATTTATCTGTCTGCCCTGATCATCGAGGAGCTGGCCGGCAGCCGTAATACAGACACCCTGTTTTATCTGGTGGCGGCCTCCCTTCTCTGCGCAGCCCTCATCGCACTGGCCGGCGCTTTCCTGAACCGGGCAAAGGCCGTGGAAAATACCGGTCTGTACTACTTTGTCCGGAAACTTCTCAGCGATAAAATGCTAGATCTGGATTTCTGCATCACTGATGAAACCGAGACACACCGTGCGCTTTCCACCATCTACCAGAACCAGAACGGCGGCGGATGGGGCATATACAATGCATTGTATCTCATAGACAGCCTGGTTTCCTCCCTGTTCACCCTACTGGGCGGCATAGCGCTGACCATAACCCTGTTCACCAGCCGGGTACCGGACAGTGCTGGAAGCATGGCTTTCCTGAACAGCCCCCTGTTCCTGCTCCCCCTGCTGGCTGTAATGCTGGCAGTCATTTACCTTGCACCCATGCTTTCCAACAAGGCGGAAAGCTACTACGCATTCTATTCGGGCGATCATAATATGGCAAACCGGCTGTTCGGACATTTCGGTTTCCTTGGTTATAATAATCAGCTGGCCGCTGATATCCGGATCTACCGCCAGGATATCCTGTGCAGAAAATACAATTTTGACAAGACCTCCACCTTCAACAGCATGGGACGTTTTGCACAGCTGGCCAGAGGCCCTATGGGATTCTATAAGAGCGCTTCGGCAGCCGTATCCGGAATCCTCACCGGCGTCATCTACGTATTTGTCTGTCTGAAGGCATGGGCAGGAGCCTTCGGCGTGGGGATGATGACCCAGTATATCGGCGCCATCACCCGTTTTGCCACAGGACTCTCCTCCCTGATTAGCAATGTGGGACAGCTCCGCATCAATACCTCTTTTGTAAAACAGGTATTTGACTTTCTGGAACGGCCCAATGTAATGTACCAGGGCAGCCTCACTACGGAGAAACGCAATGACAGGCAGTATGAGATAGAATTCCGCGACGTATCCTTCCGATATCCGGGCACAGGCCAGTCTGAAGCTCCGTCTGCAGAGCAGTCTGTAGTTCAGCCCGCGGAGCAGTCTGAACGGCAATATGCTCTGCGCCATGTAAACCTGAAATTCCGGGTGGGACAGCGCATGGCTGTGGTGGGTCCAAACGGCAGCGGCAAGACCACCTTCATCAAACTCCTCTGCAGACTGTATGACCCCACCGAAGGCGTTATTCTCCTAAACGGCTTTGATATTCGCAAATACGATTATCAGGAGTATCTCTCCATCTTCTCTGTGGTATTTCAGGATTTCGCCCTGACCGATATGCCCCTGGGGGAAAATGTGGCCGCAGCCTCGGAGTATGACAGAGATCTGGCGCAGTCCTGCCTGGAGAAAGCCGGTTTCGGAGAACGGCTGAAAGAACTCCCCCATGGCCTGGACACATACCTGGGAAAAACCCTGGATAAAGAGGGGGTGGACATGTCCGGCGGCGAGAAACAGAAAATCGCCCTGGCAAGGGCCCTGTACAAGGATTCCCCCTTTATCGTACTGGATGAACCCACCGCTGCACTGGATCCCATTGCCGAGGCAGAGATCTACAGCAGGTTCAATGAAATCATAGAAGATAAGACCGCTATTTACATCAGCCACCGCCTCTCCTCCTGCAAATTCTGCGATGAAATTCTGGTGTTCGACAAAGGAAACATTGTTCAGAAGGGCAGCCATGGGGTATTGGTATCTGATGTAAACGGAAAATATCACGAACTGTGGTATGCTCAGGCACAGTATTATGATGAAAATAATTCAGAGAACACTCTGTAAATAATCTGCATACAGAATATGGATATTCCGCGGAAATACCATATCCTGTATAAATGACAGTTCAGCGAACGATGTATGCCATATAGCTCCGAACAGTTGTCAATCCCCGAAATCGTCCGATTCAAAAATATTTTGACAGAATCAGGTAAAAATGGTAAAGTAATCATAAGTATTCTCATATAAAAGAGGAGCCTGATCAATGGACTATAACCAAAACGGACAAAATAACCGGAATAACAGAGATAATGATCAGTGGGACAGATGGAACAGCAACGCATCCAACAGCAGCTATTACAATCAACCCACCCACAGACCCTACGGGCAGGCCTTCTCCGTCGCCGCGGCAGTATGCGGGCTTTTGTCGGTCACCACCTGCTGCACCGTCATACTGTCCCTGCCTTTGGGCGCATTGGGCATTCTTTTCGCCTGTCTTGCCCACCGTAAGGGGAAACGGATGAATTCCGCCTGTATCACAGGGTTGACGCTCTCCATCGTCGGACTGGCCAGCGCTCTGATCCTTATGATTTATTCCCTGTTCATGCTGCCCGTTTTCATGAAAAACGAATCCTTTCGAAATCAGCTCAACACCATAACCGAGCAAATGTATGGTATCAATTTTTCGGACTTTATGGAACAGTATTACGGGCACTCTTTTGAATAAAACCGGTTGCTGCTACAAAAACAATAACAGGAGGCACCCAAATGACAATTTCACCCATCACTGATTCTTATGATATGTATTACGGCCCTGCCCGGACAGGGCGCAGCTTTGAAAATGCAGATTCCGCGTCCCCCTTTTTCGGGGAGGAACACGGTTCGTTAAAGGCGGGAGGCCCCTCCCAGGCCGAAGAAAAGAACCTGACAGGCAAAGGGGCCGGGGGAAGAAAGAAGGGAATAGAAGACCCTTCGGAGGAATGTCAGACCTGCAAGAACCGCAAATACAAGGACGGCTCCGATGAGATGGTCTCCTTCAAGAGTCCGCAGCATGTGTCCCCGGAAAATGCTGCCTCCGCAGTACGTGCCCACGAGCAGGAGCATGTGTCCAATGCCTATAAAAAAGCTGCCGCTGACGACGGCAAGGTGGTCTCTGCTTCCGTCTCTATTCATACGGCGGTCTGTCCGGAATGCGGACGCACCTATGTATCAGGAGGTACCACCCATACCCAGATCAAATATTATAATGAAGAAAATCCTTATCAGCAGGATCTGAAAGGTGCAGACCGGACCAAATATGTGGGAATGAATTTGGATTATGCAATCTAATGCTGACTCTAAAGGGCATGCGCTGGTGAAAACATGAGAATAGATTAAATAACAGAAAATTGCGATAACAATGCGGAGCGAAGGCAGGCAATGAAACAATATAAGAAAAACTTCGAAATCAAGAACATGGCAAAAGACAAAATGGAAAGCAAATACGGAGGCGCCATTCTGATCACCTTTTTAAGCACCCTGATTTCCGGAATGGTTCGGCTGTCCATTAATTCGGTATGCGGCAGCACCATGAATACCGTCTATGCCATGACCGGTTCCGACGGAGCCGCTGCCGCCGTTTCCTTTGTATTTGACGCACTGCTGTTAGGGGCAGGGATTCTCCTCGGTGTCATGAATGCGGGGATCGCCCTCTATTTTCTGAATCTGGCCTGCGGGCAGCCTGCCTCCCTCCGGGATTTATTCTACGGCTTCCGGACGGACTCCAAAAAGTTCCTTGTCATCTCCTCTGCCATGGTGCTCTGCCAGACTGTATGCCTGTGGCCCGGGCAGTATCTGAGCCAGCACTATTTTTCCACCCGGGAGTCCACATGGATACTCTATGCGCTGGCTGCCACAGCGGTCGGACTATGCATCTATGTTCCCATTTCCCTGGGAATCAGTCTGTCCTTTTTCCTGATGCTGGATTTCCCGCAAAATTCCGGAAAGGAAACCCTCGCTCTGTGCTGGCGCAGGATGAAAGGCCACCGCGGCAGGCTTTTCCAGCTGGAACTGGGCTTTCTTCCCCTGATGCTGCTGTGCGTGTTAAGCTTCGGCATCGGCTTTCTATGGCTGGAGCCCTTTATGCAGATGACTTATGCATGCTTTTTCCTGGATCTGATGAACCCCAAAGCCAGCCGGACAACACCCTGAATACTATAGATAAACTGTATAATGAGTGCACGTTGCTGCAATGCGGAACAGAAAAACGGCATATGATTGCGCTCACAGGTGTACTCGGGCTTTAGAAATGCTGTCAGCACACAATCTATATTCAGCAGCTCCAATGTGTCATAATCTGCTATGCCAAAGTACTGTCTTCCAAACCTGTCCTGTACTTCCATCAGCTCTCTGTACTCTCTGCCCAAAAACGGGTGAGATCGTACACTGCAGCTTCCTCCTTTTCATCTGCCATCACAAGCGAATATCCCTCATCTTCTACCGGCTCATCCTCCCGGCCAGGGACCAGACGCGGCGCTCCGGTGCGCAGCACAAAACGGGAAAGGCTCTTTACAGCCGTCATAAAGCGGTAACTTTTCTCCTCTCCCCCGCCGATCTTCAGCGTATATTCATACGCTCCGCAATCCGCCGAAATCCGGATATCGATCTCCCGATCCGCCTCATAGGGACCAAGAGAAATCAGCGCCGTGGTACGCAAGCCCAGCATCCCGTCCTCCCGAAACACCAGACGTACCGCAGTCTGCCCGCTGCCGTCCTGCAGTTCACAATAAAGCGTCCCGTGATCCGCCTGCCGCGGCACAATGGTGAAAGCCAGTTCCAGCCGCTTCGTTTCACACAGTATCCGCTCTGCCTTCGCGTAATCATAACGGTCAAAATCCGCAAGCCGCAGCGAGGGAAAACCGGTCACTGTCACCGGCGCCCATTTGGGCGAATATACTGTAAAATCTTCAAAACCGTTTTGAAGCTCCCTCTGCGTTTCTGTCCCCGTAATGGGCAGCGGCAGCCTTGCCACCCATACATCCTCCTTATTCACCGTGTAGGCAATCCACAGAGCATCGTCAGGGCGATTTATTCCTTCCGCAATTCCGCGCATATACTGGGGACCGCAGTCCTTCCAGAAACCGCCAAACCGCATGGGCGGGACTTCCCCATGAACCAACAGCATATCGTCATAGGCGATGCCGTCATCCGAAGTAGTCACGCACATCGGCCAGCGATGGGTAGACTCCAGAGTAGGATCATAAACCATGGCATACCGGCTGTCCGCCGTCTTCTGAGCCCACACCTTCTGGCCGCTCATCACCAGCGACGGCGATACCCTCACCGGCGACCAGGTTCTGCCTCCATCGTCGCTTCTTGCACAGCGGGAATGCTTCCACATGCCGATGACTGTCTTTTCGTCGATATGATACCAACAAAATGCCTGGTTGGTACTGCCGTTTCCGTCATGCTTGATCCGGATCAGCTCATCCCTGTCGCCGTTCTCCTCAGCCCATTGCTGTATTGCCAGCGCATCCGAAAGCAGCTCTTCACAGCTTTCCACAAATCCTTTGTCCTCCGCCTCCGTATATAGGGGATACAAAAGCTGCTCCCTGGACCAGCCCCCCTGCCAGCAGGGCCTGATAAAGTAAATCGGTCCCATGGTCTCATCCGGATATAATTCACGAACCACACGTCCTATACCATAATTATCCCAATTATTCACCCAGGGTTTTGGAGACCATCCATAAAATCCAAGGAGCAGAAGCCGATTGCCCTTCGTCCGGTAAAATCCCACCCTCTGATGGATAAAGGCATAAGTCTCGCCTGAAAAGCCGACTGTATTTCCCTTGTAATCCGTAACGGTGCATGCCGGAATCCGGTAGGGCGGAAATGCAACCCGGAAATCCTCCCACCGCCTGCCGTCTCTGGAAACGGCCAGAATACTCTGTCCGGCTCCGGTATGCTCACTCACCGGATTGGTAAAATAATGCACATAAAAACTGCCGTTCCACCAGGCCAGATCCGCTCCGTGCTTGTAAGTCCCCCCTATGCCGTCATCCCATTCCGGATGGGTTCGGTTGGCACGGGTCACCTGATAACAGCCCGCCCCTTTTACAGGAGAAAGCTGCCCGTGATGGTAATCGCAGTTGGGCTGCCTGCTCCCGCAATAATAGGGAATACCGCTTTTATGATCCATATCAATTATCCTCCTCTAACATCCGCTTTTGCACACTGCAAGATATCCGGCCCCGCAGCATTGGTCAAATAAATGTCCGTGTATCCGCCTGCCGCACTGCCCACGGAAAGAAAAACAGCCGGTACGCTGCCCTGGCTTACCCAATCCGAAAATTGCCTCTTTCCAGTCAAAGAATAGCAATTTAGCGGCCAAGCCAATCCATGAACATAATACCGGCCTTCTATGATGATTCGCAATAATTCAGATACCCCCAGCAAAACAATACCGCAATCGGACCCTATTCTACTCCTTCTTCTGCGATACACTGATCCACTTCAGATACCCGTTAATAAAAGGATCCAGAGCCCCGTCCAGCACAGCGTCTGCATTTCCTGTCTCCACATCCGTCCGCAGATCCTTCACCAGCTTATAGGGCTGCAGCACATAGGAACGGATCTGGTTACCCCAACCGATATCCTTAATCTCCCCCCGGATATCTGACAGCTTCTCCACATTGGCCTCCTGCTTGAGCATGTACAATTTGGCTTTCAGCATCTGCATGGCCTTGTCCTTATTCTGGAACTGGCTGCGCTCGTTCTGGCACTGAACCACCGTCCCCGTGGGAATATGGGTGATGCGGATGGCGGAGGAAGTCTTGTTGATATGCTGTCCTCCTGCGCCGCTGCTTCGGTAAGTGTCAATCCGCAGCTCCTTCTCATCAATCTCCACATCCAGATCTTCCTCGATATCCGGCATTACATCCAGGGACACAAAGGAAGTCTGCCGCTTGCCCTGGGCATTAAAGGGAGAGATCCGAACCAGCCTGTGAACGCCCTTCTCGGATTTCAGATAGCCGTAGGCATTTGTTCCGTTGACCTGAAAAGTCACCGATTTAATCCCCGCCTCGTCTCCGTCCAGAAAGTCCAGCACTTCCACGCTGAATCCCTTACGCTCCGCCCATCTGGTGTACATCCGGTACAGCATGCTGCACCAGTCACAGCTCTCGGTGCCGCCTGCCCCGGCATTCAGCTTTAAAATGGCATCGTTTTTGTCATATTCCCCGGAAAGCAGGGTGTCAAGCCGCAGGGCTTCCAGCTCGCTGATAAATTCATCCAGATCACCCCGGATATCGGAAATCAGGGAAGCATCATTCTCCTCATATCCCATCTCAATCAGGGTTAGAATATCCTCATATTGGCCGGAAAGCTTATCACAGCCCTCCACGATGCCCTTTAAAGACTTCAATTCCTTCATTTTTTCATTGGAACGTTCCGGATCGTCCCAAAAGCCCGGCGCTTCCATCTCCCGCTCCAATTCTTCAATCCGTTTCGCTTTGTCAGCAGGGTTAAAGTGAATCCCTCACTTCCGCTAATGGAGTTTCGTAGGACAGTAATTCTGCTTTCATCTGGTCTAATTCTACCACTTAACGTCACCTTCTTTCTTTATACTTTTCTACCGCAGCACTGCTTATACTTCTTCCCGCTTCCGCAGGGGCAGGGATCATTGGGATAGACCTTTGCATTGCTGCGCTTTGTCGGCGCCTTCGCCACGGTATCGTCCTTGTTGGTGCCCGTCACCTTGGCCACCTGTTCCCTCTCTACCTTCTGCTCCACCTTGATACGGAACAGCAGGCGGACAGTCTCTTCCTTGATATTCTGAGTCATCTCGTCAAACATGGCATAACCACTCATCTTGTACTCCACCAGCGGATCTCTCTGGCCGTAAGCCTGGAGTCCGATACCTTGGCGCAGCTGCTCCATATCGTCGATATGGGCATTCCACTTCCTGTCGATGACCTTCAGCAAAATAACGCGCTCTATTTCACGGATTGCCTCCGCATTGGGGAATTCTGCCTCCTTATTCTCATAGAGCTTCACAGCCTCTTCCTTCAACTGCTGCTTTAAGCTGTTCTTCTTAGGGGCAGCCACACGCTCCGGACTTAAGGGCTCCAGAGGAATGGTGGGCAGCAGCAGCGTATTCAGTTCATTAAAGTTCCAGTCCTCTACATCAGCGTCATCATTGATACTGATATCCACACAGTTCTCCGCAATATCCGTAATCATCTTGTAGATAAAGTCCCGCATGCTCTCGCCGTTTAATACCCGAAGACGCTCATCATAGATAATTTCCCGCTGCTCGCTCATAACTCTGTCGTACTCCAGCAGATTCTTACGGATGCCGAAGTTGTTATTCTCGATCTTCTTTTGGGCAGACTCAATGGCATTGGTCAGCATCTTATGTTCGATTTCCTGTCCCTCCGGCACACCCATGGCGTTAAACATATTGATGAGACGCTCGGAGCCGAACAGCCGCATCAGATCATCCTGCAGGGAAATATAGAATTTGGACTCGCCGGGATCTCCCTGACGTCCGGAACGTCCGCGCAGCTGGTTATCGATACGCCGTGATTCATGACGCTCCGTACCGATAATCTTCAGGCCTCCCGCCGCTCTGGCCTCATCGTCCAGCTTGATATCCGTACCGCGGCCGGCCATGTTGGTAGCAATTGTCACCGCACCGTGCACGCCGGCATCCGCCACGATCTCCGCCTCCAGCTCATGGAATTTGGCGTTCAATACCTTATGCTGAATGCCCCGTTTCGTAAGCATTCTGCTCAGCTCCTCGCTGGCTTCGATGGTGATGGTACCCACCAGCACAGGCTGTCCCTTGGCATGGGCTTCCTCCACCGCCGTCACAATAGCGGCGAGCTTTTCCTCCCTGGTCTTGTACACGGCATCCTGCAGGTCCTTACGGATCACAGGCACATTGGTGGGAACCTCCACCACATCCATACCGTATATCTCCCGGAATTCCTTCTCCTCCGTGAGAGCCGTACCGGTAGCGCCGCATTTTTTCTCGAATAAATTAAAGAAATTCTGGAATGTGATAGTGGCCAAGGTCTTGCTCTCCCGCTTCACCTTCACATGCTCTTTCGCCTCGATTGCCTGATGCAGACCGTCGGAATAACGCCGTCCGGGCATGATACGTCCTGTAAACTGATCCACGATCAGTACCTGGTCATCCTTCACTACATAATCCTGATCACGGAACATAAGGTTATGCGCCCGCAGAGCCAAAATGATGTTGTGCTGGATCTCCAGATTCTCCGCATCCGCAAAGTTTTGAATATGGAAGAATTCCTCCACCTTTTTCACGCCTGCCTCGGTAAGGTTGATCACCTTATCCTTCTCATTGACGATAAAGTCTCCGGTCTCTTCCTGTACCACCCCCATGATGGCATCCATCTTGGTCAGTTCCTGTACATCCTCGCCTCTGTGCATCCGCCTTGCCAACAAATCACACATCTCATAAAGAGCGGTGGATTTGCCGCTCTGACCGGATATGATTAACGGAGTCCTGGCCTCGTCGATGAGTACGGAGTCCACCTCATCGATAATGCAGAAATGAAGCCCACGCAGCACCAGCTGCTCCTTGTAGATCACCATATTGTCACGCAGGTAGTCAAATCCCAGCTCATTGTTGGTCACATAGGTGATGTCACACTTGTATGCCTTCTGACGCTCCTCGCTGGTCATGCTGTTCAGCACCATGCCGACGGAAAGTCCCAGAAACTCATGCACCTGTCCCATCCACTCCGCATCACGCTTCACCAGATAGTCGTTGACCGTCACCACATGGACGCCCTTGCCCTCCAATGCATTGAGATATGCCGGCAGAAGGAATGTCTGCGTCTTTCCTTCTCCTGTACGCAGCTCGGCGATACGTCCCTGGTGCATAATGATACCGCCGATCAGCTGCACCCGGTAATGCTCTGTCTTCAGCACTCTGCGGGTTGCCTCCCGTACCGCGGCATATGCCTCCGGGAGGAGATCATCCAGAGTAGATCCCTCCTGCAGCCGCCTTTTAAACTCGGCAGTCTTGTCTCTCAATTGCTCGTCGGAAAGTTCCAACATCTCGGGACGGAGACTTTCAATTTTGTCCACCAGCGGCTTGATGCGTTTGATCTCCCTCTCGCTGTGTGTACCAATTATCTTATCGATTATCTTCACGATCATTCATACCTTTCTGCGGTCTGTCTACCAAAACCTAAACTGTATTGTAACAGATTTGTCCCACAGATTCAACACTCCGGCACGAAAAACTGTACCGAGATGGTACTTTTATGAAATTTTGGCTCCTTTTTCCATGGTCACGGCAGGTAAAACCGATAAGGCTTCCTCCCAAAAGGAATCGGAAGCCCTCCCGGTCCGATATTTTCCGTCAGGAACAACGTTCTGTATACGCTGCCTTCACAACCGCTGTCCCAAGAGGTTCCAATACCAGCTCCCCTCTGCATTCATGCCCGCCTGTCAGCTCCACGCCCTCCGGCGCCTTCACGGTACATTCTCTTCTGCCCCAATTTATATAGAAGAAATATTGATATGTCCCATCCCGGCGAATCGACAGCTCCACCTCCTCCGGCAGCTTTCTCTGTCTTACAGGCCCGGCCTGTGCCTTCTTCCTTTTCGCTGCCATAGAGAGTAACTTTCCATACAGGATTTTCAGAAAGGCTTCCTCCGCTCTGGCTGCCAGATACCACACACTGCCCGCTTCCCATTTGTTGCTGGTCAGGGCCGGCATCCCCTGATACCAGGAAGTCCCGTGCACCGCCTCCACTGCGGCCGTCTCCGGATGAATCACTTCAATATAATCCCTGCTGGTCCATATGCCGTGTATTTTGATACTGTTTTCCGGCATACTGACAATCCGGCCCTGTTCCTCCGGATACAGGGTGTCCAATTCCTCCACCCACACTCCGGCCAGCTTCCGCAGGGGCCCCGGGAACCCTCCCTGAAAACACAAGTCATTCTCGTCCACGATCCCGCTGAAATAGGTCAGCAGCAAGATACCGCCCTTCTCTACATAGGCCTCCAGCGCCTCTGCAAGCCCAACCTTTACCAGATAGAGCATGGGAGCCGCCACAATGGCATAATCCTCCAGAGGCTGTCCCTCCTCTATTACATCCACATTCAGGCCCAGGCTGCGCAATGCCCTATAATGCTCCCTTACGGTTTCCTCGTAATACTTATTTTTCCTGGGGCCCATGGAGCCTTCAATGGCCCATCTGTTACTCCAGTCATATAAAACGGCAGCTTCCCCGCGGCACCGGGTACCTGCCACCTCTCCCAGCTTCCCCAGAATCTCCCCCAGTTGAGCCGTCTCCCGGAACACCCGCGTATGCTCATGTCCGCTATGCCCGATTATGGCGCCATGAAATTTCTCAAAAGCCCCTCTGCTCTTTCTCCACTGAAAGTACTGTACGCTGTCCGCTCCGTGGGCTACCGCCTGGAGGCAGCCCGCTCTGTGCAGTCCCGGCTCCTTCAGCTTTCCCACCTCTGTCCAGCTGGTCATGGACGGCGTCGTCTCCATCAGCCAAAAAGGGGTCATCTTCAGGCACCGGATCACATCGTATTCAAAACCCGCGTCCATGGCCACCTCCCGGCAGGAAGCGCTGCCCCACTGGGGATAGAGATCCATGGACGCTACATCCAGGGAGGGCGCAAGCCTGGGGTAGTCCACCTCGATGAAGCTGCCGATCATATTGGTAGTTACCGAAATATCAGGGGTGTAAGCCTTCACCGCCCCTATTTCCATATCCATGAATGCTTTCGTCTGGACCGTGACAAAGCGCTTCCAGTCCAGGGCCAGCCCCTGAACAGCCATCTCTCCTCTGGAAGAAGGGGATTCCACCTGCTCCCAGTCCGTATAGATTTTGGACCAGAAGGCTGTCCACCATGCCTGGTTCAGCTTTTCCAGGGAGCCGTATTTCTCCTGCAAAAAACGCCGAAACGCCTCCTGGCACAGCCCGCAGTGGCATTCTCCATGGTATTCGTTGGAAATGTGCCAGGCCTTCAGCGCCGGGTGCTTAGCGTAGCGTGCGGCCAGTTTGCTGTCGATACGTTTTGTCAATTCCCTATACCGGGGCGAGGTATAGCAATGGTTCATCCGCATGCCGTAAAGATTTCGCTGTCTGTCCTGCGTCACCCGCAGAACCTCCGGGTACGCTTTTGCCAGCCATGCCGGCCTCGCCCCGCTGGGGGTGGCCAGGATCACCTGGATTCCGTTCTCGTGCAGCCTGTCCATGACCCTGTCCAGCCACTCGAAACGCCAGAAGCCCTCCTCCGGCTCCAGGGCTGCCCAGGCGAATACTCCCAGTGTCACCGTGTCGATATGGGCCAGCTTCATCATCCGGAGATCTTCCTCCAGGATTTCCGGCGTGTCCAGCCATTGCTCCGGATAGTAGTCTGCGCCGTGCATGATTTTCTTTCCAGCTGTTCGCGGCTGTGTCGCTTGCAGCTGTGTCGCTCTCTTCCCCCCCAATTCCATCCCTTTCATTGCCGTTCCCTTTCTCCCGCCATTCCAGATTCTTACAGGCACATGTCCGATTTCCGCTCTGCCGGTTTCAAGTGTGTTCATACTCCTGTTCGTTTTCCCTGCCGGCCCACGCCCGGCCATGTGCTCTATCCGGTCCTACTCCGCCGGTTTCATGCCCGGCCATGTGCCCTGTCCGGTCCTACTCCGCCGGTTTCATGCCCGGCCATGTGCTCTGTCCGGTCTCGCTCCGC
>OFFY01000973.1_pt1 | contig 26529 bp, 31 predicted proteins | sample 1521481 | NCBI WGS metagenome assembly OFFY01 (sample SAMEA3504117, study PRJEB24116) | mouse gut metagenome | biome: mouse gut; feature: mouse-associated habitat; material: faeces | place: Denmark | collected 2011
CTCTTTCCCTACACGACGCTCTTCCGATCTGCCAGGGCCTCCGCCCTGGCGGAAAGATCATCCTTGGCAGGCAGGTCCTCCGTCTCGCCAAACCCGTTAAGGCCCGCCGCTCGGATAATGGTGGGGTAGTCCTTGTAGGCGGTATTGAGGTCCACGTCTACCTTCCCGCCGCCAATGGCCTCCAGCCGCCCCTCGGCGCTGCGCTGCCACATCCCATAGGGGCCAGTCCACCCCACCTTGCCGGTGTAATCGGCAATCCACAGGTCATAGGCCGCCAACTGCTCCATATCAAGGTAGCTTTTGGCGAAGCTGGTGAAGGTGTACAGCCCCGCATAGTACCCCCTGGCCTGGATGGTTTCCAGGAACGCCTTGCAGATGGCGGTGTTATCCGCTTTCGGCGTCTTAAAATACTGCGGGTCCTCCATGTCGTAATAGACCGGGTAGGGCACCTGGTAGGTATCCAGTATGTCCGCCAGACGGTTGGCGGCAATCCGGGCCGCGGCGGGGGTCTTGTCATAGGCATACAGGTAGACACCCCAGGGGATACCTGCCGCCTGGGCCCCGGCCACGTTTTCGATAAACCGGGTGTCGATGTTCATGCCTCCCTGATACCAACTCCACCCCGCCCGGAGGATGGCGAAATCCACCGTCACCTTCCCCCAGTTGATCTGCCCCTGGTGAGAAGAAACGTCGATGCCGTATTTCTCCATCACTTCACCTCCGGCAAGCCCGCCAGAGAGGTCAACAGGGACACCACCCCGGCCAGGGCGGCGGTGCTTGCCACCGTCACCCAGTCCACCGCCGTGATCGTCGCAGCGGCGGGAAGCATAGCGACAGCGGTTTGGGCCACCGTCTTAACGGCGCGAATGCCTGCCGCCTTGAACCATTCCCACTTCTTGTTGTTCCTCTTGCTGTTCTCCTTGTTGTTCATGCCAAATCTCCTTTCTATTGCTACAAAAAGTCGTGCTTGTCCAGCCGCCTTTTGTAGGTCTCCTGAATATTTTTAATGGCGAATACCGCCCGGTTGTTGGGGTAGTCCGGGTCCTCCCGGCAATACTTCTCGTAGGCGTCTATCTCCGTCAAGACCTCGATAAACTCCTCCTTGGTATGGGGAAGGTCCCGTAGCAACTCATTATTGAAATGTAGAATCCTGGTCCTGCTGCTGTCTGCGGTCCGCCGGTCATCATCGACAATATGCTTGTCCAACCGCCTTTCCACCTCTCCCAGTTTTTTCAGGACCTCCCCGTTGATGGCCCGGCCAATTTTCTTTGCCAGCCAGGACCAAGGTCTGATTTCAATGGGGGCGACCTGCACCAGGGTCATAATCCCCATCAGCAGGCCGCCCCAACTCATTAGTGGGTTTTGCACGATTTCTTCGATGTTCATTGGCTTCTCCTTTCCCGTTCGCTATATGACTAAGTCCCCGACCAGTTCCCGCAAACGATTCCGGGCTACAAGGGCTTCTTCCTCCTCGACCTGCGCCCCAAACTGTTCAAGGACATATCGCTGGGCCAAGATCACTGCGGCCTGCCGCTTGCATATGTCAGACAGTTCCGCTATGAGTTCCATGTTGGTCATGTCTGGCCTTCTTTCGCCGCCGCCTTGGCGGCACGGGCCGCCGTGACCGCCGTTTTCGCGTCCTCGGCAAAGCGGAAAAACGCCTCGTACTCCTCCGGCTTCTGGTCCTTCTGCCGCAGGATGGCAATCTGGTCGTCGATGCTGTACTTTGCCCTGATGACGCTGGCGATTTCCTGTTCCCGGCTTACCTGCATACTGGCGGTGCCCATCCGCTCGTCCATGACACTCTCATTTGCCTTTGCTTCCATTGTTTTTTCCTGCCTTTCGTTTTTTCTTTTTCAGTTTGCAGACCGGCGGATCGGTCCCCATCAACTCCCGGAACAGCTTATCCATCCGCTGGATCGCCTTCCCGCCGCCCCGGTGGAGGGCATAGCCCATCCAGGAGCCGTAGGCGATCGACACATCCTCGACGGTCATTTCTCCCGCCGCAACTTTGGCGGCAAACTTTTTCAGCCGCCGCCGCTGGCGGGTGATGCTTTCCCGGCACATCCGGCGCTCCACCTTGCCGGTTTCCGTCAGGTAATGCTTCGCCTTTAGGAATTTGATCCCCTGCCGAATGGGGATGATCCTGGTCTTTTTTCGGTTTACTGTGATCCCCAGCCGGGCGCAAAACGCTACAACACGGTCCATCGCCTCCCTTGCTTCCTGTTTGCTTCGGAACAGCATATATCCATCGTCCATATACCGGGCGTACCAGCGCACCCGGAGGACCTGCTTGATGTAGTGGTCCAGGCTGTTGGGGTAGCTGACCGCCGTTATCTGCGACACCTGGCTGCCCAGCCCCAGGCTTTTCCCGCTGTACTCTCCTCGTTCCCTGGGGTCCACCCGTTTCCAGTCGCTATTGAAAACCTTGTACCCAAATGGGACCACGAAACTCTCCAGTAGGCCCACGATCCGGTCATCCCGGAACGCCCGCCGGTAGATGCCAAAGCACTCCTTGTGCAGAATGGAATCAAAGTACCCGGAGAAATCGAAAAGAACGGCCCAGCCATTGTTGGTGAAGCCGTTCTTCCGGTAATACTGCTGGAGGTGGGCCGTTAGCCGGTCCATGCTCCAGTCCACGCCCTTGCCCTCCAGGCAGGCCCCGTTGTCATAGATAAGGTTGCGGGATAGCATAGGGACCAAAGCATTGTCGCAGGTACTACGCTGCGCCACCCGCTCGGTGTAATGGACGCTGCGGATATGTCGTTCCTTCCCTCTCTCTATTGTGTCAAACTCTACAAAGCCCCTGGTCACTTCCTCCCCGGCCAGAAGTTTCTTTCGGGTCTCCTCCATGTTGCGAAGGAGATTCATCTGATACCTTTGGACACTGGCCTTCCAGTTTACATTCCGCATGGATTTCCGGTTTGCCAGGTACAGAGATTGGTAACTGGCGATGTTCTCCAGCCGGTCACACTCCCCATATCTGGCCTGTTTCTTCCGTCCTCTGGCGGCTTTCCGGCGCTGGTATCTCGCCTCCCGCCGCCGTTCTAACGATGTCATAGATGGCCTCCCTTTGCCGCAAAGGACACTGTACGGCAGGCCCGCCCTGCCGGGTCGCCACTTCCGACAGGCCGGGTGTATCTTTTCCCCAGCCGCTTAGTAATACCGGGCCTGCAACCGGTATGGACACACAGACATACCGGCCAAGCACGATAGCGTCCGCCCGATCACATCAGCGCCTTTCGGCATTTTCTTTTCAATTTACCCTTTCGGGACGGTTATGCGCTCCTTCCAAAAATAATAAAAATGGCACGGCTTTCGGCTCCCTTTACAGGGGCTTACTCGGTCTGGCCCAGCCCGTAGGGACGGGCTACCTTGGAATCACAGGGGCGCGTAGATGTGCGGGTGCGTCGCCACGTTGTTGTTGGCGTTGCCGTTGTTGTTGACGATGCAGACGTTAGTAGACGACTGCCGCTGGGCGGACGCCTCCCACCAGTTGCAGCGGGAACCACGACGTTTTACAGCGCATGACCGATAGGGATTTCTCCCCTTTATTTTTCTTCTTTCCGGTATTTCTCCAGAAATTTGTTATCTGCCTTCCGCCAGCCTCGCAGGAGGGATGCCTCCTTCACCAGTAGTTCTGTTGCCGGCTGGAATTTGTCCGGGCTGATGGACAGGGTATCAAGCATATACTGGAGCAGCTGCAAAATCTGCTCCACCGTAATGATGGCCTGGGTCTGGTAGTCCCGGCGGCGTTCTGCCTCCCGGAGGGATTGCGGGTAGATGGTATTCGCTGCGGTGATGCAATCGACCAGCCGGATGATTTTTTCAACCATAGGGAAAGTGAAAACCGGGCGCCACCGCTTCGGGACGATTTTTTCATCCATCACAAACCGGGTTAGTTCCCGCCGGATCAGCGTAGCCGTATGGTAAAATTCCAGTTGGCTCTCTCCGCGTTTGTTTTTGAGTACGCTCACTCTTTTTAACCCCCCTTCTTGTCCCGGACCATCCCGCCCCACATGGGGGCGGGATGTACTGGATCAACCGATTCGGAAGCACAGGGGCGCGTAGACGCGCGGGTGCGTCGCCACGACGTAGTAGGCGTGGCCGGCGCCGTCGACGATGCAGACGTGAGTAGACGACCGCCGCTGGGCGGACGCCTCCCACCAGTGGCAGCGGGAACCACCGTTCCCCGCACCCTTGATGATGTGCTTGGCCCCGCCGTAGAAGATGGGGTACTGGAGATTGCAGCCGCCCCCTCCGGTCCAGCCTGCATCGCCATCGGACCAGAACGTATTGCCGAAAACCTCAACCTCGGTGGGGAGCCACAGCTTGCCCATGTTGTTCCAGTCCCAGCCGGTGCTTGCCTCCAGCGCCCCGGCCTCCGAATAGCGTCTTTCCAGCAGGGCGGTCTTGGGGATGATAAGGGGCTTTAAGTCTGCGGGCAGGGTGGCGAAAACGCCGGTCACTTCGTCGTTGAGCGTCTGGAACAGTTTGGAGGCCCGCCAGGGGTTAGGCTCCGCCGCAGTGCCGTTGTTGGTGTTGGTGTCGTTAAACAGTTTGGTACCGGCCAGACAGTCCCGGCTGATGAAATCCACATGGTGGCCGATCATGGTCGGGTATCCGCACTTGTAATAGTGGCCGATGCCCGCTGCCTCCGCCACCACGACCTCGCCGGTGGTCAGGGTGATGGTCTTGTAGTCCCCGATATGGATGCCCCGCGTATTCCCGGCCCGGATGCGGGTCTGGAGTTCAGGCCAGCTTTCGGTGAGTTCCTTCCCGTAGGGGACGCCGCCGGAAAGAAAGGTTTCCTTGAAAAACTCAATGGCAGCAGAAAGGGGGACCAAACCGGTCCCCCTTTCCGGGTCATCCGCCAGCAGCCTTTCCATCCCTGTCAGGTTGGAAAGGGCCTGGAGTTCGCTCGTTTTAATGTTCATGGTGTTCCTCCTTATATTTTTTTCTTAACGGCAACGATAGCCGTTCCGTCCTGTGTGGTGATGGCCTCCCCGGTGTTGGTTGCCAGGTTGGCGGTGACTTCGCCCTGCATGATTTCCCGCAAAAGTTTGTGGTGGGCCTCCTGGAGTTCATCAAACTCCTCGCGGGGTACAGGGTCCACGGTTGGGTCCACCACAAACTCCACCATCGCGGAATCGGTAAAAACGATCCGCATTACGATGGTCAGTGTAGCCGCAATTCCCTCCAGAATCACGGCCTTTTCCGTATCCGGGGTATTGCAAACTGCAATCAAGTCCCCTTTGTCGTCCAGTACCCCGACTTCCCGCACGGTAAAGCCCCCCACATCCCTGGGGATCACCGCTCTGATTTCGATCATGTTGGGAGAATCGGGGTTTATACGCTTCTGTGCAATATTCCCCCGCCAACGCTCTCCCCGTAATTCTGTCATATCGGCAGTGGGGATGTAGTAGGTTCCGCCACCATCCCCCACAACCACCGTGACCATGTTTACCTTCGCCCCCTCTATTGTTGCGGAAGCGATCTTTTCCTTGCCCAAATCGGTGACAATGGTTTTGTACTTTCGGCTATCCCTGGTTGCGACCACTGTTTCTTTCATCCCATTTCCTCCCCTGGGTAGATTTCAATAATCTGCCTTGTAGCGGACAGGGCATCTGTTCCGGCCCCACCTGTTACCTCCAGGCTTTCGGTCAATTCCGGCCATATCTCCAATGTTGCGCTCATGGCAGCGTATCCTCCGGCGCAGACAGCCGCTTCGGTTTCCTCCCAGTAGTCCACCCCCTCCAGGTGGGCGCTCCACCGTTTGGCAGTGACAATTTTCTTTTCGATCGCCGCCGGACTTTGCATCACCACCGGGGGAATAATGGATTCATCGGTCAGGTTGACGTTCAGCCGGAAGCACCCCGGCGTTCCGTCATACTGAAACCATTCCTCCAGCGTTGTACCCGGATAAATGGCCCCTACTTGCAGTTTTACGGCCTCCACCGTTCCCATCAGGCGGCGCACCGTCAAGGCCGATTTCACGATCCGGCGCTTCTGTTCGGTGCTGTAGGCGGTGTCGTACCAGTCTATCTTCCAGCTTACGGCCAGGGCATCCAGCACCTTTTCCGGCACATCGTCCAGGGCGGTGTAAATTTGGCTCCCGTCGGCATAGTCCATGGTTTTTTTATGTACAGTTCCAAGGGCAATCGCCAAGGCTTGCGCCCACGCTTGGGCCGCCACCACACGGGGGATGCCATCTGTAACCATCGCTTCCCGCAGGCTCTTAGTCATCCTCCAGCCCCCCATAGGTCAGTATCGTTTCCGTGCATTTCGGCAGCCCTGTCTTGGGGACCACTATATCCCCTGGCGCGGTCAGAGTTACCCGTTTTGCGCCCGCCCCCCGAATCCTGGCAATCAGTTCGCTGGGGTTTATATCCCGTCCCAGTTTCCGCTGCCAGGCTTCAAAGCCGCTTACTGCTGCCGATACTTTCTCCTGGATCATCCCGGCGCTTTTCTGGTCGCTTTCCCCGATCCAGTAGGTGGCCGTAATGGTATAGGGCACCTCCTCCGGCGCTGTGCAAATCACTTGGTCGCACAGGGGACGGATGCTCTCCCCGTTGATGTACCGCTCCAGGTCCTCACGCTCGGTTTCGTTGGGCAGTCTCCCCCCGGCCATTACAACATAGATTTCCACCACGCAAGGGGAGGGGCTGGTGATCTGTACATCCTCCAGGTCGGTCCGCCACTCCCGCACAAAGTATTCATAGGCATCCTTTGGCCCGGCGCAGCTGTACTTACTTGGTGCCAAGTAGGTTCTTTCGGTCAGGCTGGTGTCGTCCTCGGTATCCAGCCCCCCGGCGCTCTCCGTAATGTTTTCTACTGACGCCACATAGGGGATAGGGTCCACCAGGGTATCAATATCTCCGGCCATGATCCCGCTGCTGCCCGCCCCGGCTTCCTCTGCCTGGATCATCACATCCACATGGTCGGTTCCCGGTGTTACCTCGGCATAGTCCATGGTGTTGAAGTATTTCCCGCTTTTTGTCTTTACCCGTGTTCCCGCCGGGATAGCCACAATCTCCTGCCTTGGCTCCGAAAGGATAAAACGCTGGGTGGACTTTGCCTTTTCCGCCCCCTTCCGGTATATCCCGAAAAGGGCAGAAAGGTTATCCAGGGCATCCCCAGTGGAGGTTTTCAGCAGTTCCATCCGGCCCTTCGCCTCGATATACTGCATTGTCTGGTATTCCACCAGGGCAAACGCTTTGATAAGCAGCCTCCTGGAATCTGCCTCGCCCAGTTCAGCATCTTTTCCTGTCAACGCTTTGTATGTCCGCCTGTACTGCTCCAGTACCAGGGCCTCTGTTTCCTCCAGGGTCAAGCCCTCAATAAAACTGATCTCTGGCACATTTGCCAGTTCCCGGATGTTAGCCAATTTGTATCACCACCTTTGGTGTCATCGCTCCCGTCGGCTCCCCGCCGCCGATCCACTCCACTCGGACCACCCTTGCCCGTGGCTCGTACCGTTGCGTTTTCCTTATGTACTCCGCTGCAAGGAGAGCCTGGGCACTTTCTTGGGGACAGTCGTTGATATTGGCATCTATTCCAAAGTCCCGATCAAGGGCCTGTTCCCCGGCTCTGGTTCCATACAGTACCAGTAGGTTCCGGTATACCTCCTTGATGGTGCTTTCGTTCACTGCTCCAGGCTCGATTTGGACAGTCGGGCTATCGGCCAAAATCATTTCCCATTTCTCCTTTACAGGTATTCTTCAATGGTTATCCCCACTTTGCAGGAGATCAGCACCCCGTCGTTCAGCACAACATCCCACTCGTCTGTGATATTCACCAAGCGGAAGGGATGGGGCGACAGCGGTACACCGCCCACCACAAACCAGTCTACCTTATCACTCTCTGCGATTCTTTGGAGGTATTCCAAAGTGCTGCGGGGGGCCACTCCATCCTGTGCCCGAAGAAGGATGTCAAAGGTGTAGCTACGCAGTTTTGGGCCCACCCACTGGCTCCTGGCCTTTTCACCTATCAGTTCATGGGTGGCCCAGTCGCTCCCACTGCTTCCCCGCAGGCCCGAAGGAGTAAATATCCGGCTGTCGCTGACGGTAAAGACCCGTCCCATAAAACTGCCCACTGCCATACCATTACCCCCTGATCTCCTGGATGACCGGCGCCCGCAGTTCGATTTTGGTTGGGCTTTTAATGGTGATCCCGCCAGTCGTTTTGTCTATGGTGATTTCCGCCCCGCTGATGGCAATTTTCAATTCCTCGCCGGAAAGGCTGATAGTTCCGCCTGCCTCCAGGCTAATAACCTGTCCGGCCTCTAACGTGATGTTTTTCCCTGCATTGATTCCCGCCCCGGTCTCTGCCTGGATACTGACACTGCTTTCGGCGCTCTTTAACTGCATCTGCTTTTTGGCAACGAAGCTGGCCGCGCCTTTTGCCTCGTCGTAAATCTCCCCGTTGCATATCCGGGTGATCCGCTTATCTATGTACAGGGCAAATACCCCTGTATTGTCATCGTACCGGCAGTATGCCTGCCCCTTCTTCCTCCCGTATTCCTTCCGGTACAGGCCCCGGAAGCCCTCCGCCGGGCGGTTGGAATGGTTCCAGACGGTTCCCATGCTGCTCCCTGCCGCTTGACCGTTGCTGTTGTGCTGTACCGAGACAATCTGCCCGATCTCCGGCATCCGGTATTCTCCGTTAGACACAGCGTTGATGGTTTGTGTCACGCTCTGTCCCCGGTCGTAGTAGGTCACTTGGTAGGTCCCGCGCTTGTAATCAATGGCGCTTACCCTGCCGGTTCTCACAACGCTTGCCATAGTCTGCCCCCTTACAGGTCTGTTTTCTTTTCGTCCCCTGCGGCGCAAAAGCTGGCCGGGACCCAGCCGGTGACATTCACCGCTACGGGCAGCTTGCCGCACCGGTCGGCGGTAATGGTTATCCGGTAGCGCCCGTTCACCAAGACGCCATCGTAGAAGTAGAAGGTCCCGCTTTTGTAACAGGCCGGTTCTGGAGAAGCACTCGCCCCATAGAAAGGGGCGTTGGTCAGTACCGCCGCACCCCCGGCCACGGCCCCCGCCGTTGCGCTTGCCGCATTGGCCGCCGGGCTGGTTTCTTCGTACATACTGCTGTAGTCCTCGCCGCTTTCTTCCTCTCCGGCGTTGTACTCGATGCTCCCGCCCACGTCCCAGTAATGGAAGGCGGCCTCCACTTTGCTGCACTCCAGGTCGCTGGTAAACCCCCCGCTCTTTGTTACCCGGTGCGTTACCCGGTCCACAAAGTATTTCCCGCCGATCTCCCCGCCGTAGCCGGTCAGCCGGATGTTATTCCCTGCGCTTACGGTCCACTCCCCAGGGAGGGAAAACTTTATCTTGGTCGTTCCATGGTTGGCGTTGTTCAGGGCGGCGCACAGTTGGACAGCCGCATCGTGGACGCTGGTGGCCCGCTGATTGACGGTCTTGATATGGCTTCCGCCCCCAATACTGCAAACAATGTCACAGTCCTTATCCGGGTCTGTATAGCAAAAGTCGCCCCCGGTGAAGGTCCCGGAAAGGGTTGTAGTATAGCTGAAACTCCCACGAATGATCTCGGACCGGTCAATGGTTTTTACTGGGCGCTTGCGTTTGTACGCCTCCCGGTCATACACCCACATACTCCGGGCGTAGACTTTTAGTATTAGCCCGTAGTTTTTACAGAGGGCGTTGTAGTAACTGCTGTCCGTCCCGTCCTGCTCGTCGCATTCGATCTCGTGGTCCTCTGCATCAAAGGAGAAAGCCAGCCCATACCGGGCGGCGATGACTTCCCCGATCCGCCGGATGCTGGTGTTTTTCCAGGTGGTTTTCCGGTCCGCCTCGCTAAAGTTGGTGTCGCTTGGCTTGGACACCCCCCCCATCCGCAAGGTTGAGGAGGTATCCTTATAGTTTATATCGTCCAGGGTAAACAGGCCGCACCGTATCCTTCTGCGGTCCCCCTCCCGTTCCCAGTTTTGTCCTTCGATCCTGGGGCGGAGGGTGGCCCCCTTTTCCGGCATCCATCCCCCAAGCCACTGGTCATCCTCGGCGTTCAGCGTAATATCCACGCTGTCGCTCTCGTCCGCTGCGCTGTCGGTGTAGGACAGGCTTAACACATCTCCCTCCACCTGCCTTACCGCTTTGGTGACGCTGCGCTTTTTTGTGCCGCCTGCGCCCGTGTTTTCTCCGGTGGCCCCGCAGTCCTCCGCCCGTACCCAACCGGTGACATTCACCGGAATGGGCTTCTTACCGCACCGGTCGGCAGAAATGGTCATCCGGTAGCGCCCGTTGACGCAAAGCCCATCGTAAAAGTAGAAGGTCCCGCTTTTGTAGGCGCTGGGCCCGGCGGAGGTGCTGGCATAGTAGAAGGGGACATTCTGGAGGACGACGGAATCCCCCGCCTTCCAGTTGCCTCCGCCGCTTGCGCCGCCTGCGCCCGGCTGTCCGTCCGTAGACGGTATTTCGGTTTCGTAGACGGTACTGTACTGTACATCCAGTGTGATGCTTCTTCCCTCGGTCATCAGTCTGCCTCCGCTTCAAACTTCCAGGGCGGCAGGTGGCCGCTCTTTGCATCGGGCAGTGCCGGGGTGGAAAGCACCACCCCGGCACTAAAAATGAAGGTCCCGATCTGCCCATGGTTTGCCGCCATTAAGTGGTCCGCATAATATTCGCTGCCGTAAACCTCCCTGGCGATGGTATCCCAGGTGTCACCGCTTTTGGTCGTGTATCCCACTCAATACTTCTTCCTTTCCTTCTGCCGCTCCATCTCCTCGTACCAGGTTCGGAACCTGGCCTCGGCCTCTGCCAGGGCCTGGTCGATAACAGTACGGTCGGCGTTACCTTGGATGTTGATTTGCGGCGCAAAAATGATTTGCCCGCCGCCAGGGCCTCCCCTGGTGATAGGGGCGTCGATCTCTTTCAGCTGCACACCGGCAGCCTTGGAGGCTTCTATCTCGCTGATTCCCAGCATCCGGCCTGCCTGCATCCAGGTGGCGATGTTTTGCCCCCGGACACCCCGCTGGAAGCTGATGACAGCCTCTCGGCCTGCCTCCCCGGCCAGGCTTGGCCCGTTGGTAAAGCCGCCCTTTGCAAGGGGTGTCAAGGTCGGAAGCCAGTTAAAGCCGATCTCTGCGCCTGCGCCGATGGGCGACCAGTCCGGGATGGTAAAGCTAAGTCCCCGTAGTTTGTCAAAGACGCCGTTGATAATGGCGATCACTGCATTGATAGGGGTCTTGCATAGTTCTACCAGGGCGTTAAAGGCGTTGCCGAAGATGTCCTTTACCCCCTGCCACGCCTGCCGCCAGTTGCCGGAGAATACCCCGGTAATGAAGGTAATGAGACCATTGAAGATTCCTTGGATGAAGCCCATGATATTCCCGATACCAGTGGCGAATACGCTTACTCCTGCCAGCAGGGCCGGAATGACCACGCTTCCAACCTTCAAGAAAACGGTTATCAGCCCTTGAACGATAGGCATAACCGCTTGTATCACCATTCCAATCGTCTGCATACCTGCCATAATCCCGGTTCCCAAACCGTCGATGATAGTGGCGATATACGGGGCGGCGTCGGTGAAGGTTTGCAGTAGAATGGGCATAACAGTTTCAGTAATAAAACTGAAACTGTCCTGGATGATGGGCTTTACCGTCCCTGTCGAGAAGGAAACGATCTGCCCTACCACCCCCATAACAGATTGTAAAATCCCGGTCAGTCCGTCAAAAGCGGCCCCGGCTTCTGGTCCAAACATCTGGAGGATGTTTTCCCGCAGGGGGGCCAGGGCGTTTGCGACGCCTCCTTCTCCAAACAGGCCGGAAATGAATCCGCCTACTTCCTGGAGTTTCCCGGTAAAGCTGTCAAATACCGCAAGGCCACTGTCCCCAAAGATGTTCCCGACGATCCCCCGAATATCCTCCAGGTGGTCCCCCAGTATACTGACGATAGCAATAACGGCGGAAATTGCACCGATAATCGGAACAACTCCGGTAAAAAAACTGCCAAAACCAGCGGCCATAGGGCCCCAAACACTTCCCAGGAGCCCTGCTCCTGCACTGGCGAAACTTCCAATTTCTCCCAGCACTGGCCCGGCAAAGTTCCCTACTGCTCCGGCTGCGCCTCCGATAGCTTTTGCTTGGGGGCTGCCCATGATGGCAGACATGGCGCCTCCAGCCTTGCCAGCGACCCAGTTTGTGCTGCCTTTGGCAAGCCCTAAAGTCCCGTTGACCAAATCGGTCAATCCAGTAGCTTGGGAGATGCCGGAAAGAATTTCTTTTGCAACCCCGCCGGTCCCCACAACACCTTTGGCAATACCACCACCTATGCCGGTATTTAGCAAATTGTCCCAGGAGCCCTTGATTCCGCCGAAGTATCTGCCGATGCCGCTGCTGGCAACTGCGCTTTTGGGATCAATGGCAGCCCTTACAGTTGCACTGATATTGTTCCATGCCGCATCCCGCTTTCCGATGTTCTTGCTGGTGATTCCCCCAAAATTCCACAAGGACGCCAGTGTGCCGGTTACTCCGGCCCGCGCCTTCGCCCAGCGTCCGGCATCGGTTATCCCCGCTGCTTGCTGTCCTGTTGTTATTCCTTGCCGCAAGGCAGCATCAATTCCGGCGGCTGTTGTATGTCCGCTGTCCCACAGCCCCTTCACCGCCCCCAGCAGGCCGCCGGATTGGCTCCCGCCTCTGGTACCTGTAGTACCAAACAAAAGGCTTCCCGCCCCGCCCAGGAGCCTTTCCAGGACGGGAGAAAACTTCATCGCAACAAAAGCTGCTGCCATCCCCTTTAGGACGGAAACTACCTGTGGGCCATTGTTCATCAGGTAATCAAGTCCCTGCTGAATATACGGCAGGGATGTTTGCATCGCCTCCCCTGCGATCGTTACTCCTTGGCTAAACAGTGTGCCCCAGGTTTCGGCAATCTGCTGAATCTGCGGCATATCGTTTCGCAGGATTCTAATAAAATCTATCACCGCCAAACTCATGGCCTTTTTGGCGGGTAGGAAGCTATCCCCGATTTCTCCGGCAAAGGCGCTGATAGAGCTTTTGAGCATGGTGTCCACCGCCTCCGGCGTATCTGCTTTGATAATAAACTCCCGCATCATGCTCCCGTCGTAGTTTGCCGGATCATTCGCTTGGTCCAGCGCCTTTACAAACGCTTCCAGGTTGGTTGTCAGTTTGCCTCCCGCCTGGATCGCCCACTGTCCCAGCAGGGTACTAAGGGCAGCAACCTGGTTTTCCTTTGGCAGGTTTCGTATTGCAGTAAAGACACTTTTCAATGTTTCTGTGGCATTTTCCTGCATCCCCAGCGCCACACCCTCTGCGGTCATCCCCATAGACTTCCACATTTCCTTTTGGGCCTTTGTTGCGCTGGAGCCTTTATTCAGGTTTGTGTACATCCGGTTTATAGAACTGGATGCCACATCCACATGAACACCCATCGCCAGTAGGGCGGTTGCCAGGCCCGCCGTATCGTCCGGCAGCATCCCGGCAACCTGCCCAAAGCTGGCAACCTTGTTTACCACTTCACCGATCTCTGCCGCTGTGGTTGCGTTGTTGGCGCCTAAGTAATTGATCTGGTTTGCCAGGGTCATTACTTTATCGTGTGTCATGTTTAGGGCAACTTCCCACTTCGCTGCCCAGTCTCCCGCTTTTTCCGCTTCAATATCCCAAGCGGTTCCCATGATTGCAACATCTTTCAGGAAACCGGAAATATTTCCATGGCGGTCATAGCGAAACAGGTTGTCCATTTTTTTCCCGGACTGGCCTGCCGATGCAGCAAGTTTTTGCAATTCATCTTGAGTATATGGAATTTGAGTAGAAAGGTCCCGGATGGCTCTGGACATTTCGGCGTACTTTGTCGTGTCGATTTTCCCGGTCTTATCAGCCAAACCGTCCACATACTTCACAACGTCGCCCATACCATTGGCAAACTTCTCTGCCTCCTTGGTGCAGGAGGAAATCGCCATCACAGTCCCAGTGGCAAGGGCTCCCATCGCCGCAATCCCAGCAGTCCCCACTTGGCTCATATTTCGTGCAAGATTGCTTAGTTGGTTTTGGGTGGTGTTGATGGACGCCATCAGGCTTTTGTCCACCCTCCCGGCAATATGGATGCTAAGTTCTAACGCTTTGCTTTTTGCCATGCCTCCGCCACCTCATTGTTTAACTCGACGAAATCCCGAATGGTCATTTTCAAGTAAAATTCCAGTCGGTCCCCTGTGATGGTCGACAACCGGATAGCTGCCCTTCGCAGGTCTTTCGCCTGGACCTTTACTCGAAAAAATCCGGGTTGTTTACCTCGTTTTTCAGTTTCAGCAGTTCCCGAATGGGCAGACCGGTGAAAAACTCCTCTGGTAGACCTGTTGCCATACTGGCGATGCAGCAGGCATACAGGTAGTTAAAGGAGGTCTCAACAACCATAAAACCCTCCCGCGCCATCCTGTTTTCTGCCTCACTTTCGTTCATGCAGGTCAGATCGGCCAAACCGGCAAGGTCGATTTCGGTGTACTCCTTCCCCTTGAAACTGTAGGGCTGCTCCAGGTACAGGACATGGTTTTCGGTCCTGTTCTCGGTGTTCATATGAGCCCGCACCGTCCGGGATACCAGGGCTGTAGCGGAACGCGGCATCATCTTGAAAAACTCGATGGGCTTACCACTTGCCTTTGCCGCAATCGTCCTGGCAAAAGCGGTGGTAGTCTCACAGATGGTGGCGGTGGCAATTTCCCCCTCGCCAAAAAGCTGCCGCTGGGCATCCACCGCATCCTTTACCGTCAGCTGGTCCAGACCGGAAAGGTCGATCTCCTGGTACTTCACGCCCTCAAAACTGTAGGGCTTTTTCAAGCGGATCACATTCTTACGCTCCTCCGCCACAGTGTCGATGGTCCCCTCCGCCATTTCCATTTTAATTGCTTCTGCCATTTGGTAACTCCTTTCTAAAACACGACCGCTCCGGCATAACCGGAGCGGGCTTTTCTTGTTGTCAGGTCATCCCGCGGACTTCCGCCAACATATCGGTGTCGTTGGTCTTATAGACGCCGTTGAGTTTGTCAATCTCCAGCATCACAGACCCATCCACTTCGATCAGGATGTAGGTCAGTTCGATGGTGATGGAGGCGTCCATAGTTTCGGACTTCTTGACCTTGCCGGGCTTGAAGTTTTTCACGCGGCCCCTCTCCACCACCCGAAGGCCCTTGAAGGTGTAGCCGCCCTCCTTATCGTAGACCTGCTGGGCCGCCCGGATAGTGAGTTCCACCGTTTTCAGCGGACTAAGCATATCCATGGCGCTGCTGTACAAGGTGTTGAAGTTGATGGTCTGCTCCATGCTCTCAAACTGCCCGATGGTGGGACTGTCAATCTCACCACTAATGCCCATGCCCTCCACCGTGCCGGTTTTCATCTTGACCTCCGGCAGTTCAAGTTCCGCCGTGGTGCCGATCATCTTGTCCCCGGCAAGATAGATGTTGGCGTCATTGATCTTTTCCGGGATATAGTTATTGCTAATCACCTGTTTTTCCCTCCTTCACTTATGCCAGGGCGCCCGCCAGCGCATTGGGATCAAATTCGATGATGTCCTGGATGTTTTCCGCCGGGGTGTACGGGGTAATGTACTGATGGAACGTGATCTTCCCATTCAGCAAGTCAGTGGTGGGGTTTTCGTCCTCCCGGTATTCGATTTCGTACCTGGCGCAGACACCCCGCGCAACAAAGCCGTTGCCCCGGACGTTCTCGCTGTCCACGATCGCCTCGATCAGCCTGGTGTTCGTTGGGCTGTCCACCCGCTGAAAGTAGGTGAGGATAAAGCTATTGGCGGCCCAATTCATGAACCGCCGGACAGGGAACCATCTGTCTTTAGGGTCGGTGTTGCCGGGATAGGCTGCGGTGTTGTTCCCCCACAACCGGAAACCGTTCATGTTAAGGAAGGTCGCAATCCCGAAACTATTGACCATGTTGGCCTGCTCCTGGTCCAGCAGAACCTCCGTCCCGTCCGCCAGACAGGCAGCGGAGATCGCCAAGGTCTTGTTGCTGGGGCTGACATGGGGGGTGTTGTCATTCACAGCATCGGTGTAGGCGGTCAAAGCGGCGGCCAGAGTGGAGCCGCTGTACAACGTCTCTCCCACTTTGCCGTAAAGCCACACCCCGTAGGCATTTGGGTCGGTGAGGGCCTGCTTCTCCTTCTGTTCCTTCACGTCAGTGTACTTGGTTGCCCCTTCCTGTGTACTGTCCACATCTACAATGCAGACCGCCCTGTATACACCGTTGATTTCCTTGGTTTTAGCCTGGAGGGCCGCCGCAACCGCAGGGTCAGCACTGAATCGGGGGGCCAGCAGGATGCCTGGGGTCAGGCCAAACTTGGGATACACCTGGCGAATAACCTCCAGGCCGGTTTCATCGCCGGTAGCGATGTCCACGCCGCCAATAATATCTGCGGCGGTGACTTTGCCGGGGTCCAGCTTTTTCCCGGTGATGGTCAGGACGGTTGCGCCATCCCCAGTCCCGCCTTCCACCAGTACAATGTTGATGGCCCCATCGCTGCCCCACGCAGTGATGTAGTCAGTATCCCTTGCCAGTTCCACATCCCCGCTTTTGACCACCAGCTTGTCCGGCAAAACGCCAGTCTCGGCCACCACTGCCACACCGCTGTTTACCGGTACGGTGGTTTCCGTCAGGTCCGTGCTGTGCTTTACAGGGTCCAAGACATTGATAAGCACCAGAGGGGCCACCCCCACCACGCTGAAATTGGCACTGATGCTTTCGCAGAGGGTGAAGGCGGCAAAATCGTCGCTGTACCCCACAGTGGCCACCGCTTCCTTGTAACTCTGCACCAGCAGGGGCTTGTTTACCGCCGCCGCCGGGTCCGCCAGCATATGTACCGGGGCGGTCCCCACAATCACCTGCAAGCCAGCGGTCCCCATAACGGGGGCCACCATACCGGTGGGCTGCTCTTTTGTGTAAATGCCATGCTCATAGATACTTGCCATTGTTTTGCTCCTTCCTTACAGTTCAGATTTGACCTTCTGAAACAGCATGGCTTCTGCCGTTCCGGGGGTCTCCAGCCGCTGGCGCATCTTGGCAAAGCGCCCGATGGCAACGACCAGCCCCCGCGCTGCCGGGTGCTGCTGTACAAAATCCCGCAACGGCCCAGGGACGTTTCCCCCAGTGTAAACGGTGTATTGCTTCGCTACCCCCTTTACAGAGGGGCCGCAGTAGACACAGGGGTCGGGGAAGGTGATCTCCCGTTCCATGTTCTGCTCCTGCTTGGCACCTTCCATAGCCTCCATGGTTTCCTGGGCCACGGTTTCCTTTCTTCCTTTCATTTTTACAGCATCCTTTCTAACTCTGTGTCCTGGGTCATCGCCGGTGCGGTGCAGAGGAGAGTACAAGCCCCAAAGTAGTATGGGTGTGTGTCATCCTGCTGCAAGGCCCAGGCGATGGGTTTCAGAATAGTAAAAGCACCCCCAAAGTAGGGAGCGCTGCAAACTCGCTGGACAATATCCTCTTTGATATTTGCCACATCCCGGAATCCTTCCCGGTTTTTCCCGTTGTCGTAGGTGCAGATAATGAGGCTAAATTCTACCGTTTGTGGACTGTCATCGTCTTTGATGCTTCCTCCGGTCATCCGTACCACAATGTAGGGGGAGTTTGCTATATCGGTGTCCACGTCCTCGTCATCGTTCTCCGGTATTGGGAGGTCCTGCTGAAAGAATTGGAGGGGCTTTCGCCCTTCCTGCCCGCTGTACTTTTTCCCCTCAAACAACTCCTTCAACATTTCCACCAGGGCGTCGTGGCAAAGCTGGGCGGTTCTTCCAACGCCCTCCTTCTTTACCGCCTCCATATAGTTCTTCATCCGCTGTCTCCTCCAATATCAGCCCCTCCCCGCCTTGGCCTTGGCGATCAGCTTTTCCACTTGGCTATCCAGCCGGTCCAGGAGGTATGCTTCAACCTCCGGCTCTACATACGGCCAAATAGTGCTGTGCATAGCGGTGGCGCTGGGGCTTCCCAGCGTTACCAGCTTTTCTACCTTACCCTCCCGGTTCCTCCACCTGGGGGCGCCGCTCTTGGTGGTGGTGTGGCTGCTGCTGGAGCCGATGACACGCTGTACCATTCCAACATGGCCGCTGGCAAATTCGGCAAGAAAAGCCTTTGCCCGGCCAGTGGTTCCGGGGAGCGGTTTCATCTCCTCCGCTTTGAGGACCTTTCCCCTCCAAACGCTGGGGCCTTTCCTCCAATTCCTGCCTGTAAAGTGGGTTGGGACCGGCGGGCTGGTTTGGAAGTACCCCAGGTCATTCCGAAAGCTGCTAATACGTAGTTCTGCCAAAAGGCTTCGGTTGGTGGCTTTCTTCCGCTGTACCAGATCCTTTAAGTGCCGCTGGCCCGCCGTATTGACAGCGTATCGGGCTTTGGCCCTGGCAATCATCAGTTTACGGGCTTCCCTGGCCGTGGCGTTGATGGCGACTTTGGCCGCCGCCGGGGTCTTTTGCCGCAGGTCTCCCAGCGCCCTTTCCACCGTGTCCAGCCCCGCCAAGGTGATGGTCAAGTTTCCCCGGTTGTAGGTTACATTACTCACTGCCTTGTCCTCTCTAAGGTCATACGGTAAATCCCGCTTTCCTCCTCACAGGCTTTGATGGAGTAGGCGCGCTTCTTGTCAATGACCAGTTGCTTTCCCACCTTCGGCTTCGGCCCGTAGTCCTTCACCTGGATATACAGGACGGAGAAAGCGGTATAAAGCCCGGTGTCGAAGTTCTGCTTTGCCCCCGCCTCCCAGTGGGAGTTGTGTTCTTTGAGGGTGGCTTCCCGAAGAACCACCAATACATCCTTCCCGTCAATGTTGTGTATCTCTGCGTGTTCGTCCTCGCAGAAAAACACATCTGGAATATCCTTCGCAGCATAATCCTTGAAGGTTGGCAAAAACTCCTCCGGCTCCTCGTTGCCATAGTGCTGCTTTAAGTCTACAACGTCGAACAGCGCCATTTTCATCCTCTCCTCTGGAAAAGCCCCCGCCCGGTTTGGGGCGGGGGGGACAGGCTCGCTATCAGCAGACGGTGGCAACCAGCCAGCTATCCACCTTGTCGGGGATGGGCAGGGGATTGGCCTGGAGTTCCAGGAAGCGGCGGTCCGGGCGGTGCTCCACATAGCTGCGGAACAGGCGGGTGCCTTCCGCTGTAACCCACAGCCCGGTTTTGTCGTCGATGTAGGTGTTTCTGCCGTAGGCCATGACAAAGTTGGGGACACTGGAAATCAGGATCACCTTGTTATCCGGCACAAGGGGATTTGTCGCCGGTTTTGCTGGGTCTGTCCAATCATCGTAGTACACCTCGGCATAGGTGTAGATGTCCACATTGGGCTTGTTAAGGTGTCCAATATACCGCACACCATTGGGCAGGTTTTTGGGGGAGATAAGCCCCATCTCCACCCGTCTGTTGTCCAGCGCCTTCATCACCGCCTCGTCGGCCAGGAAGGCGCGCAGGGCGGCCTTCCCCATGATGACGGTGTCCACATTGGCAAATCCCTCGGTCAGCACCTTGTCTGTCCAGTCCTCCAGGTTGTCCAGGGTTTTTGCGGATGCCTTACCCCACTGGGCGGTTCCGGTCAGTTCGACCTTATTGCCGAATCCGAAATCCACCGTCTCGTTGACACCTTCGCCAATCACAGGGATAGCGCCGTTTACGATGGCCTGAACACACATCCACTCCTCCCGGCGGGTCACGGCGTCATTGAGCCGCTGGTAATCCGCCACGATCCGTTCCGCCGCCCGCTGCGCCGGTGTTTTGCCGCTGTGCATACTCTCTCCAGGCTGCCGTTCCATCAGCATATCCGCCGTGGTGATGTCCGCCGGATTTACCATAGGCGGTTTGTAGCTTCTGGTTTCGTAGCCGCTTGCCGGGATGACCTTACCGCCCATCCGGGGATGCACAAAGGCCGCCATTCTCCGGTCGCCTTTTACCAGGTCGATGTCCACCCGCTCGGTGGCAAAGGTCTGGATATTGGTGAAGAAAGTGTCCCGGAAGTAGGTATGGACAGGCGGGGCCAGCCGCACCACTTCCGCAAGGTACCTGGGGGCGTAAATGTTTACTTCGTTTGGCATGATTCTTTTTCCTCCTTACATCAAGAAAATTCCGATGTTCCGCAAGGGGACCTCCACATCGGCGGCGGTTACGCCCTCCGTGAGGGCCAGGCTGTCCGCAAAATACTCCCCGGACAGGTACACCACGGTCTCTTCCTCCGCAACAGCAGCCTCCGGCAGAAGGCCGTATACACTGGCGGCGGTGGCCTTGGTCACTGCCGCCAGTTTCCCATCCCCATCCAGGGTGACAGGGGAATGGGCGGGGATGTCTGCCCCGGCCACTTTGACCGCCTTAGCAATCCTGATGGTCGCCCCTGCGATGAAATACTCCGGGGTGGTGCCAAAATCTTTTCTTGCCAAATCCATGCCCATGGTCTTTTCCTCCTTTACTTCTGCGGCTGGGCAACGTTTCTAATCGCCGCCATCATTTCATCGTCGATCTTGTCCCCGCCTTTGGGCGGCGTGGTCTGTCCAACATTTCCCAAGGGCCCCGCGTCCTCCTCGGCATTTTTCAGCCAGGCTTCGCCCTGGGCCTTCATCCGCTTCACGGCGGCCTTGGCGTACTCGGCGGCAGCCACGGGTTTTTCAAACTTCGCTTCCGTTGCCATCTCCTCGCTGCCGGGCAAGGCCATTTCCTCAATGTCCCGGATACGCTGGCGCTCGGCATTGGTCGCCCGCTCCGCCGCTTCTTGCTCGATTTGGTCAACCAGCGCAGGGTATGCTTTCCGCAGGTCCTCCACGTTCTTGATCTCCACTTCTGTTTCCTCCTTTTTGGTCTGTGTATTTTCAAAACCGCTGGCGGCGGGGGGCGCCGCCAGGCTGTCCTGCAAAAAACCTGGGGCCGCCTCGAAGGGCAGCCCCATACTCACGCTATTGACAAACAGCACGCCATTACGGTTTTCCACCGCGGCGTGCTGGTTATCATCGTGGGTCAATTCATCTACAAAACCATTTTCCTTTGCCTGGGGGCCTGTCCACCAGCTTGTGGCATCCATCCACCCGGACACTTCTTCCTTCTCCCTGCCCGTCTTTTTGGCATACAGGGTGACGATGTTTTCCCGGACAGTGGCAAGAGCGGAAATATACTCGTTCATTTTTACGGCATCCAGGTAGCCGCAAATCCCCATCTTGACCGGGTGGACCATGTATGTGCTGTCGTTGGCGGCAACCACCTTGTTGCAGTGACAGGCGACAACCGTGGCCGCCGAAGCGCAGAGCCCGTCGATTTGTGCCGTTACCATCGCCGGGTGCTGCTCCAGCAGGTTCCCGATGGTCTGTGCGGCGAACACATCCCCCCCGCCGCTGTTGATCCTGACGATAATCTCACTGACTGCCCCCAGCCCATCCAGGTCCTTTGCAAACTGTTTCGGCGTTACCTCGTCATCCCACCAGCTGGTGTCGGAGATGTTCCCGTAAAGAAGCAGTTCCGCCTTTTTCCCACCCGCCAAATTGCGAAACTGCCAGAACACTTTAGGCATTGTTGTTTCCTCCTGTCCTTTCTGCCGCCTGTTGTGGCGGGTTTATGATCTCGTCCACCTCCCGCTTTTGTTTGGCTTCAATGGCCCGCTGCCGGATGTTCCGTGTGTAGTCTCCGCCGGTCATCTGGGCCGTTTCTTCCTGGGCTGTGGAGAATCCGGCGGCTACTCGCTTTTCCGCCGCTGTAACCTCCTGTACTGGGTTGAGGTTGGTTCTTGCCGGTCCGTTCCAGACACACCCGGTATATGCCTTTCGGATGGCCGGGTCACTGAAAAAGCCAGGGGCCCTGATCCGGCCTCTGGCTACTGCTTCTGCAAACCATTCCTCATAAATCGGCTGACAGAAGTCCGACACGAACCAATCCCGCTGCATACTGCAAGTGCGCCAAAACTCGTTAAGCGCCCCCCTGGCGGCGGAGTATGTTGTCGTGAATTGCTTTAGCAAAACCTCCGGGGGTATCTCCAGGGCCGCCCCGATCTGCTTTATCATAGCGTGTACAAAAACATCGTACCCGGTGTTGGGATGCTTCGGGTCCGCAAACTCCACCTTCTCCCCAGGGTTAAGGTCGATGATCGCCCCCGTCGCCATTTCGATGGTCATCTGGTCCTGGTCACCGACGCGTTCCTCGTCCTGGATCACTTCGCCCAAAGGTTTGGTGTTGGTGGGAGATGCAGGCTCAATAAACACAGTGAACATAGCGGAAATGACCGCTGCCATGATCTCCGCATCGGTGTACCGCCCTAACTGCTTGATAGCCTCCAGCACCGGGGCCAGTAGGGGAACGCCCCGCAGCTGCCCCGCCCGCTCCCGGACCATCATGTGCAGAACATTCCGCCGCCCGGTCTTGCCGTGTGCCTCCACCCGGTCCCACCGGAGCGCCCCGTTCTGGTTGGCAAGGCTCGCCAGGGGGTGGCGGTTGCATATCCAGTAGGCCAGCACTTCACCGTCCTCGCCGGTCTCTACTCCCTGTATGATGCTTTGCACCCTCGCCCCGTTTACCTCCATGGGGAAAAGGCGATCCTGGAGGTCAGGGCTGCACACCCGGTCCGCTTCGATCAGCCGGATGCAAAGCTGGTATGGCTGCCCTGCCCGCTGTTTCATGGGCAGCAGTGCGATGGCGTCCCCGTTCATCAGGTAGCTTAGAAAGGCCAACTGCTGAAGCTGGTAGAAGTTGTCCACACGGTCCGCGTCACAGGTGGGGGTGTCCGCCCACAGGTCAAACTCCCGGACGATCTGCGCCTGCAACGTTTCAATCTGTTCGTCGGTGAGTTTCAGATACTCCGCATCGATGGAAGGGGACGGGACAAGTCCCCCGGCGACCACATTCGTCCGCATAGTCTTTAAGGCGGCGGTCGCCACCGGGACCCCCATGTAGGCGTCCCGGCTGCGCTGGCGGAGGGTATCGACATGGTCCTCTATGTCCTCCTTGGAGCCGCCGCCCAAGTAATTCCATCCCAGCATACTTTTCTTTGTGGTATTGGCTCCATAGTTTCCATAGCCGCTGTCCAGGAAGCGCAGGGCGTTCCGGGCGGCGGCCCGCCGCAGGCCCGCTTGGGGGTTGACCACAGAAATGGCCCTGTCCAGCAGACCGGAGAATCCTTTTCCTGTCATGTCATCCCCTCCTTATACATCACGGGGTAAGGCCCGATACACCCGGTTCCTGCCCCTATGCTTTTCCTCTGCTTCGGCTTCTGCCAGTTTCCCGCCCCAGTATTCGATCTGTTCCCGAATCTGCCGGAGGTCTGCCCTGGTCAGGGAGCGGTCCCCGATTTGGTAGCGTTGGCCGGTAGCCACTCGGCTTTCGGCATTCAGCCAAAGGGCCAGTTTTTGCTTGCAGACTTCTTTACTGAAAATTGCCATTACCCGATACCTCCTGTAATCCTGCGGCGGCCTTTGCGCCGCTGTGTAGTCTGCCGCCCGGATTCTGCCCCTGGCAGCCGCAAAACAGGGTTTACGATTTCCAGGGCGGCGGTGGCGTAGTTTCGCAGGTCCAGCGGCTCGTTGCGCTTATGCGCCCGGTCTTTGACTTCCCACACAATAACGCTGCGCCCCTTTCTCCACCGGATCACCTGGCGTTCGCTGGTCAGTCCGATGAAGTAGTCCTCGTTGTACCCGGCCTCCTTGTTCAGTGGGAAGTGGCAGTAGTTCGGCCCCGCTTTTTTTGGGTTTTGATGCCGGAGGCGCTGGTACAGCAGGGCTTTTCCTGCATCCACCCCAATGATGAACAGCGGGACCTTGGCCCGGTTGTTGGTGGTTGGGTTACTGATATAGGGGACCTCCGCGCCGCCCCTGCCCTTGATGGCAAGGATACGCCGGTCCCACCGGTCCTTGCAGAAACGGTACACCTTATCCGCATGGTGTCCGCCGCTGTCCATACAGGCGGCCATCAGATACAAGGCGGTCCCGTCCTTCTTGTGAAAAGGCGTCTGGAGAAAAGCGTCCAGGTCCTCCCACACCTGTTCTTTCAGCAGGTCGCCGTATATCTTCTGGTAACGGATACCCCAGCTTTCCTTGCCCACGCCCCAGCCGACGATTTCTACCTCAAAGCGGTCATCCTGCACATCAATCCCGGCAGTTAGGACAAGTACGCCCTCCGGGACCTCCGCCTCGTAGACCTCCCGGCGGCTCACCAGTTCTTCGCTTTCCAACTGCGTTCCGGGTTCCTCCCAAGGCTCTCCCAGTTCGGTGTTTACCCAGGTTTTCATCTCCTCCGGGTTGCCCTCGTCCAAGGCTTTCTTGGCAGAAAGGAATTTCTGCACAATCTCCTTCCAGCCGCAAAAGGTGGAGGCCAGGGTATTCAAATGAAATCCCCTGGCCTCCGCGCCCGGATTTGCCGCAACGAAACGCCCGTATTTACCTTGTGCCTTCCATTCGTATTCTCCGAAAAGCTGCCCGCACCGTTCGCATTTGTAAAAGACATCCCCTCCGGGATTTTCCTTATCAAATTTCACATTGGCCCACACCAGGGGTTGAAGGTGTCCGCAGCCTGGGCAGGGGACATGCCACTCCTCCTGTGTACTTTCCTCGTACTCCTTGGCGATCCGGCTTACCCCCTTATTGCCGGGGGTGCTTACCACCACCGTCTTTTTGTCCCAAAAGGTAGTCTGCCGCTTCTGCGCCAGTAGAAGGGGGTCCCCCTCGGTTCCGGCGCTCCCCGGATAGCGGTCTACCTCATCCGCCAGCAGCACCTTGATAGGGCGGCTGGCAAGGCTGGCGGGGCTGTTCGCCCCAACAATGGTGATATGTCCTCCGGGGAAATTCTTTTTCAGGATGGTATTTCCGGCATACCGGCTTTTTGTGTCCACCAGGTCCCGCAATACCGGGGTGTCCCGGAGCATGGGGGCAAGGCGGTCCTTGGAAAAGGTCTGCCCCATGTCAAGGGTCGGCTGCATATTCATAATGGGCGCCGGCGCGTATTTCATATAGTAGCCAATGGCGTTGAGGATGATGTCGGTCTTTCCGATCTGCGCCGCACTCTTAATTACTACCTTTGGGATATGAGGGTCCCCAATGGCGTCCATGATCTCCCGCTGGTAGGGCGCTTTGCCGGTATGCCACCGCCCCGGCTCCGCGCTGCTTTCTGGGCTTAACATCCGGTATTTGTCCGCCCACTGGGAAAGGGTCAACCGGGGCGGCGGCTTCAGAACCTCCGCACACCTGGCAAACAGCGCAACCGCTTCTTTGGAAATGTTAATGATCTTCGCCGGTTTCTCCCGTTTTGTTCTTGTCCGCATCCTTGATCTCCTCCAGCAGTTTCCGGTAATCGGTGAGTTCTTCCAGGGCTTCATAGACTTCCTGCTTCAAAGCGTCTAAGATCGCCGCCTGATCCCCAGCCATCTTTGACAGTACAGGAGCCAGCTTTGCGGGCATAGCAAGGAACCGGCTGCGGATATTGTGGTTCATGGTCCGCAGTCCTTTTTCGATCTCGCCCACTTCCAAAAATTCCCACCGGAGGCGGGCGTTTTCCATCTCCGCCGCCTCCCGCTTTGCTTTGGTTAGTTTTGCCCGTTCCTCGTTCAGGTCGTTGCTCCCTTTCCGCAGATAGGTGATGTACTTGGACACCGTGGGCCGCAGGGCGTAAAGTCCTGGCCGGGCCTCTGAAATTACCCCCTCGTCCCGCAGTTGCCGTACCCGGCGCTCGGTCAACCCCAACCATTCTGCGATAGCTTTACTGGTGTACAGTGTCATTCTTCCGGCTCCTCCTCCTGGCTTTCTACTTCTACCGTCCCGGTGGCCCGCATCCGCATGATTTCCAACCGCTCCCGTTCCAGTTCAAACCTCCGGTCGCTTTCCTCCAAGGCCCGCAGGCTGTCCGCCACCTTGGCGATCCGGCCCTGCACCTTATATAGGGCCTCCTGTAGTGCCATGATCCGCCGGTACGGGCTGTCCTTCTGGTACATCCCGATGTTCTGCTTTGCACCGTCCTTGCTTCCCTGCGGACCCCGCATATCCAACAGCCCGCTGATATACAATTCACCCTCCGGGGCGGCCTCGTAGTCCGCAATCTTCGCCAGGATTTTATGCTCCCGGAATTTCAGAATCTTCATCTCGTGTTCCAGGGCTTCCCGACTTCCCAGGGGCGTTTGTGCCACCAGGTTCTTTTCCGCAGCGGTAAGCATATCAAAAAAGACAGCGCTGTACGCTCCGTCTTTTTCTGCGTTTTTGTTTCCCTTCGGCGCTCCTTTATGGCTGCCCGCCGCATTTCTCTTTCCGGCACTGTTCCGGTTCCCCGGCTGCCCGCCCCGCTTTTTTGGGGGCAAGGCTTCTTCCCATTTGTCTGCCGCCTTCCAATTCCGCAAGGTCTGATAGCTGATCCCCAGTTCTCCGGCAAGGTCCCGGAGGTTTACCTTTTCCCCTCTGCTTCTGCGGGCGATGTATTCAGCCTTGGCGGTATCCCGGCGGTCGCTCCGCTTCGGCATTCTAAACCCCCGTTCCTTCCACACAAATAACAATGCCCGCGGCATCTCTGCCACGGGCTCATTTTTATACAATACAATTTTAACCTCAAAACCCTGCCACAGTT
>OFFY01000974.1_pt1 | contig 26518 bp, 24 predicted proteins | sample 1521481 | NCBI WGS metagenome assembly OFFY01 (sample SAMEA3504117, study PRJEB24116) | mouse gut metagenome | biome: mouse gut; feature: mouse-associated habitat; material: faeces | place: Denmark | collected 2011
GATTGCGAAAGAGGATTTTTGTGCGGCTGTAAAAAAGTGTATGGAATGCAAAAATAAAGAATAAGGAAAACGGCATCTGGACCATATAGGGTTTAGATGCTGTTTTTTTGAATGGCATCATTTGCAGGGTCAAGCGGTAATTGCTTATGTATGCAGCTGTTGGTAACGTCGAATTATGTCGAAGAAATTCTGTGGAAAAGTTTTGATTTGCGTTGTAACATAGATAATAAGATATTGCAGCGTTAAGAATTGGAACTTTGTGTTACGAACAGATAGTTGGAAGGATTGCGTAAGATGATTCAGGAATATGACGGGGGAATTTACTGGCTGCTGGACTGCAGATTTGATTTTCTTATACATTCGTTTATGCAGGAGTACAGAATAAAAGAAGATGATATCATTTTCGTACAATCTTATCATGGAAACGCGAGGGAGAGGCTTCGAAAGATCTGTCTGCTTCCGGAGAACGAGAAGTCGGTATATTTGATGGAGCCGGATGACATTAACCGCATGTTTGTGAAATATTTGGATTTTGGCCGTAACAATTTGGTTGTCAGTTTTAGCGGCGCAGGCTTGCCGCAGAGTGAAAATTTGGATTCTTTTCTGGCGGGAGGACGGACGGCAAAACTGTGTAATGATAAGTGGTGGCAGTATCGTTTTTTTCGGAAATTAGGCATCATGACGCCGTACACCTGCAAGTGTTCTGATTTTGCAGAAGCAGAGCGCATGATTTGGGAAATGATGAACCGGTATCAGAAAGTAGTGATAAAAAAAGCCTGTTTATCGGGTGGTTACAGAATGGAAGTATTATCATTGCCGCAGGATCTGGAGTCGTATCGCAGGAAGCTGGATCAAGAAAGCCTGAGACAGGAGTTTTTATTGAGTGCTTATCTTCCGCATCAGCAGTCTTTTGCCGGGATGGGTGTGATTCACAAAGACGGAGGGGTGTTTTTTATCCCTCTTGTGACCGAGCAGGTGCTGTTCCGGGAAGTTGCGTATGAAGGATTGATCTTTCCTGCATTTCTAAATGAGGATCGTAGAAACGAAATCCGCAATTTGACAATTTTCATAGGGGAAGAACTGGGGAAGATTGGGTATTACGGGTTTTATAACGTGGATTTCGTGCTTGGGGACGAGGGGCTTTTTGTGGTGGAGGTGAACGCCAGGTTAGGGTTTGGCTCATTGCTGGCGGCATGTATCTATGGGGATCGTTTTTGGAGCGTTTTGCAGGGATGTGATACGGAGGAAGCAGTATATGAGGGGAAACGCCTGGTTCTTGGAAAAGTGAAGGGCAGGGAAGGAAGAAGTTACCAGGGATTAAAATCATATTCCGGTATAACGGAATGGTTTGGGAGCAGAGACGGGTATTTTGAAACCTTTTTTTGCGGGACCGGGGAGGAGGAATTGTTTAAATACGGAAGTTATATCGGAATGTTCGGGGAATTTTTCGAGATGGAAGAATCCAGGGAAAGAGTTTTGCATAGGTTTTGGGAAAAATCTTTGAAATATTTTGAATGATAGAAGGCTAAAGATGAGAAAAAAGAAATTATTGGTATTACTGCCGCTAAAATGGATACGCTTTACCAAACTATCATGGCGTTAACCGTAGAGCAAGGGCTGTCATTTGCTGATGCGTTGTCTGTAGCGACGAGCAATGTTGCCCATGCGTTGAAACTGTATCCGCAAAAAGGCGCTATTGCCGTAGGCAGTGATGGCGATGTGGTTATTTTGGACGAGCACAACCAGATTGATACGGTTATTGCCAAAGGGCAGTTAATGATGCTGCATAAAGAGCTGTTGGTTAAGGGATTATTTGAATCGTTTTAAATGATAGGAGGTTCGTTTATGAAATTAGCACATAGTACTTGGCTGGAAGCCAAAGATTATTTCGCTCGCCGTGATTTAGTCGTTCTACCTGTAGGCAGTTTGGAAAATCACGGTTCTCATCTAGCGCTAGGTACGGATGGGATTATTCCCAGTTATTTGGTTGATTTAATGGCAGAAAAATTTTGCGCCGACTATGCCCTTTGGGGTTGCTGATCATCATCTTAGTTTTCCCGGTACGGTTTCTATTGGGCTTGACGGGCTGTATATGGTTATGAAAAAAGTAGTCGATGATTTTTATCATCATGGTGCGCGCAAATTCGTTTTTTTGAATGGTCATGGCGGTAATGATCCAGCTTTGAATCGTATTGGCTTGGAAATGGCGCCGCAAGGCGCTTTGTGCGCTATTTTGGATTGGTGGGTAATTGCTGGAGATTTGAATCCCGCTTGGAGAGGTGGTCATGGCGCTGGAGAAGAACTTCCGTCTGGTCCGCATCCGGGCATGGCTTTTCCCCTACGAGTACGAGCAGAACACGGCCTATCAGTCCCTTCAGGGACTGTATGCCATCGGTTCCGGCGGTCTGTGGGGCAAGGGGCTTGGAAACAGCATCCAGAAACTTGGAAAGATACCGGAGCCGTATAACGACTGCATCTTTGCCATCATCTGCGAGGAACTTGGGATCTTCGGTGCGGGTCTGATTATTCTTCTGTTTATCTACCTGCTGTACCGGATCTATACGGTGTCCCAAACAGCGGAGGACCTGCTGGGACGGATGCTTTCCATCGGGGTTATGTCCCACATTGCCCTGCAGGTGATTCTGAACCTGATGGTGGTGACCAATCTGTTTCCCACCACAGGCGTGACGCTGCCCTTCTTCAGTTATGGAGGAACGGCGACGGTGTTCCTGCTGATTGAGATCGGGCTTGTCCTGAGTGTGAATAAATACAGTGTAAAAAAACGCCTGGAAGATGAACGCAGGCGTTATAGTTGAAGAAAGAATGAGGTAAAGCGTGATGTATCGAGATCATACAAAAGTGGTAAAGATCGGGGACTGTCTGATCGGAGGAGGAAATCCCGTCCTGATCCAGTCCATGACCAATACAAGAACAGAGGATGTGGAGGCAACGGTCGCACAGATTGAGAGACTGACAGAGGCAGGATGTGAGATCATCCGCTGTACGGTTCCGACAATGGAAGCAGCCCAGGCGATCGCCCGGATCAAGGAGCGTATTCGGATTCCGCTGGTGGCGGATGTCCATTTTGACTACCGGATGGCCGTGGCGGCCATCGAGCATGGAGCGGACAAGATTCGAATCAATCCGGGGAATATCGGAGGCCATGACCGGATCAAAGCGGTGGTGGATACGGCAAAAGAGCGGGGAATTCCGATCCGTGTGGGCGTAAACAGCGGCTCTCTGGAAAAAGAGCTGGTGGAAAAATACCATGGAGTTACAGCGGAAGGAATCGTAGAGAGTGCTCTGGACAAGGTGAAAATCATCGAGGATCTGGATTATGACAATCTGGTGATCAGCATCAAGGCTTCGGATGTGATGATGTGTGCCAAGGCCCATGAACTGATCGCGGACAAGACGCCTTATCCGCTTCATGTGGGGATCACGGAAGCAGGCACACTGTTTTCCGGCAACATCAAGTCTGCGGTGGGACTTGGGATCATCTTAAGCCAGGGGATCGGCGATACGATCCGGGTGTCTTTGACCGGTGATCCGGTGGAAGAGGTGAAATCTGCAAAGCTGATTCTTCGGACACTGGGACTTCGCAGAGGAGGGATCGAGGTCGTTTCCTGCCCCACCTGCGGCCGGACGAAGATTGATCTGATCGGACTTGCGAATCAGGTGGAGACGCTGGTGGCAAAGTACCCGCTGGATATCAAAGTGGCCGTCATGGGATGTGTGGTCAACGGACCGGGAGAGGCAAAGGAGGCGGACCTTGGTATTGCAGGAGGCATCGGGGAAGGGCTTTTGATCAAACGCGGGGAAATTGTGAAGAAGCTTCCGGAGGGAGAACTCTTAGATGCGCTTCGCCAAGAGCTGGAGAACTGGAATCATGGATGAAAAACCATTCTTTGAAGTGTTTCGTACTCTGCAGGTGGACGAAAAGACCCGGGCGCTCTTTTCTCAGGCCGTGGTTACGAGAGTTTCCACGACCCCAAGCCAGGATGTTCTGCGGATATATATGACGAGTAAAAAGCTGATTGCCAAAGATCAGCTTTTTCAGTTGGCAAAACAAATCAAGAAGCAGGTATTCGGTTACCGGAGGGTGCAGGTTTATATTTTTGAAAAATTTCTTTTGTCGGAACAGTACACACCCGAGAAGTTGTGGAAGGCCTACGAAGACAGTGTGCTGGTTGAGCTGGAAGCATACATCCCATATAAAAGAAGCCTGATGAAAAATGCAAAAGTGAATTTTCCGGATGAAAACAGGGTGACCGTAGGGATTTCCAACCGGGTGTATGACAAGGAAGCGGTGGATGATCTGATCCGGATTCTGGACCGGGTATTCAATGAGCGCTGCGGTTTCCGGGTCAAGGTGGATGTGGAGTATTTGGAGGCAGAAGAAGGCGGCAGTATGGAAAAAAGCCGGGCCGAACTGCAGCAGAAGATCACATTTCTTCAGGAAAATCTGCGGAAGGAAAAGGCGCATCGGACAGAAGAAAAGGAAGAAGAGGCATCCAAAGCGCAAAAGGAGAGCACCGCTCAAAAGACGAACACCGGGTCCAAAAGAAAAGCCGACAAGCCGGGCCGTACCGACAGGAGCCGAAGCTACAGCCTGCGCCGGAGCGATAACCCGGACGTGCTTTATGGACGGGATTTTGAGGAGGAACCCATCACGCTGGATCAGGTCATCGAGGAAATGGGGGAAGTCACCATCCGGGGCAAGATTCTGAATATGGAAGAACGGGATATCCGGGGAGAACGCACCATTGTCACCCTGACCATCTCAGATTTTACAGACACGATTCATGTGAAAATATTCACAAAGAATGAGGTGCTTTCAGAATTAAAAGAGCGGGTATCAGCGGGGAATTTTGTCAAGCTGAAAGGGATGACCACTCTGGACCGGTTTGACCATGAGCTGACCATCAGTTCTGTGGTGGGGATCAAGAAAATCGCGGATTTTACCACCACGCGCATGGATTACGCTTACCAAAAGCGGGTGGAACTCCACTGTCATACAAAGATGAGCGACATGGACGGGGTGACGGACGCGTCGGTTCTTTTAAAACGGGCAAAAGCCTGGGGAATGCCGGCTCTTGCAATCACCGATCACGGCTGTGTGCAGGCTTTTACAGAGGCGAGCCATACCATCTCCAAAGATGAAGACTTTAAGGTGATCTACGGGGTGGAAGGCTATCTGGTGGATGATTTAAAAGAAGTGGTAGAGAATTCCAAAGGGCAGTCTTTGGAGGAAACGTATGTGGTGTTTGATCTGGAGACCACCGGACTGAGTGCGGTGAACAACAGAATCATTGAGATTGGCGCTGTCAAGGTGGAAAAAGGAAAGATTACGGACCGGTTCAGCACCTTTGTCAACCCAAAAGAACCGATTCCTTTTCAAATCGAGCAGCTTACCAGCATAAGCGATGAGATGGTCTTAGATGCACCGGTGATCGAGGAGGTGCTTCCGGAATTTTTGCAATTCTGTGAAGGGGCAGTTCTGATTGCCCACAATGCTTCCTTTGATGCAGGATTTATCGAGGAAAACTGCCGCCGGATGGACATACCTACGGACTTTACGGTGGGGGATACGGTGGCCATGGCGCGGATTCTGCTGCCGAATCTGGGCAAGATGAAGCTGGACAATGTGGCGAAGGCCTTGAACATTCCTCTGGGACATCATCACCGGGCGGTGGATGACGCAGCCTGCACGGCGGATATCTTTGTGAAATTTTTGGAGATGTTCCGGGAGCGGGATGTGACAGATCTGGATCAGATCAACGAGCTTGGGCGTTCCAACGAGGCGGCCATCAAAAAACTTCCCACTTATCACATTATCATTCTGGCTAAAAATGACATTGGCCGGGTGAATCTGTATCGTCTGGTGTCCATGTCTCATCTGGAATATTTCGCAAGGCGTCCCAGAATCCCAAGAAGCGAGCTTTTGAAGTACCGGGAGGGCCTGATCATCGGTTCTGCCTGCGAGGCGGGGGAGTTGTATCAGGCGATTTTAAGAGGAGCGCCCAGGCAGGAGATTGCCCGGATTGTGGAGTTTTATGATTATCTGGAGATTCAGCCTCTGGGCAACAATGCGTTTATGCTCCGGGATGAGAAAAGCCCGGTAAATTCGGAAGAGGACTTAAAAGAGAATGTCCGCCAGATTATCCGGCTGGGAGAAGCGTTTCAAAAACCGGTGGTGGCCACCTGTGACGTGCATTTTATGGATCCGCAGGATGAGGTATACCGGCGGATTATCATGGCGGGCAAGGGGTTTTCCGACGCGGATCAGCAGGCACCTTTGTTCCTTCGGACGACGGAGGAGATGCTGGACGAGTTTGCTTTTCTGGGAGCGGAAAAGGCGGAAGAAGTAGTCATCACCAACACCAACCGGATTGCAGATATGTGTGAGCACCTGTCTCCGGTGCGTCCGGATAAGTGTCCGCCGGTGATTCCGGATTCGGATAAGATCCTCCGGAAGATCTGCTATGAGAAAGCCAAGGAAATCTATGGGGAAGAGCTGCCGGAGGTGGTCACCGAGCGCCTGGAGCGGGAACTGAAGTCCATCATCGGCAATGGTTTTGCGGTCATGTACATAATCGCCCAGAAACTGGTGTGGAAGTCCAACGACGACGGCTATCTGGTGGGGTCGAGAGGATCTGTGGGATCCTCTTTTGTGGCTACTATGGCGGGCATTACGGAGGTCAACCCTTTAAGTCCCCATTATATTTGTCCTAGCTGTCATTATCATGATTTTGATTCGGAGGAAGTAAAGCGGTTCTCCGGCATGGCCGGCTGTGATATGCCGGACAGAGACTGCCCCCGGTGTGGAACCAGGCTGAGAAAAGAAGGATTCGACATACCGTTTGAAACGTTTCTTGGATTCAAGGGAAACAAGGAGCCGGACATTGATCTGAATTTTTCCGGAGATTATCAGTCCAAGGCTCATAAGTACACGGAGGTCATCTTCGGCGCCGGCCAGACCTACCGGGCCGGTACCATCGGAACTCTGGCGGATAAAACAGCTTTTGGTTATGTAAAAAAATACTATGAAGAGCGAGGGAGCAGCAAGAGAAACTGCGAGATTGACCGGATTGTGGTGGGATGCACCGGCATTCGAAGGACTACCGGGCAGCATCCGGGAGGAATCATCGTTCTTCCTCTGGGGGAGACGATCTATTCGTTCACCCCGGTGCAGCATCCGGCCAATGATATGACGACGGATATCGTGACGACTCACTTTGATTACCATTCCATCGACCACAATCTGCTGAAGCTGGATATCTTAGGACACGATGATCCGACCATGATCCGTATGCTGGAAGATTTGACCGGCATCGATGCCACAGCCATTCCGCTGGATGACCCACAGGTCATGTCTTTGTTTCAGAGCACGGATGCCCTGAGGATAAAGCCTGAGGACATCGGCGGGACGAAACTTGGCTCTCTTGGAATCCCGGAGTTCGGTACAGAGTTTGCGATGCAGATGCTGATCGACACCCATCCGACGCATTTTTCCGATCTGGTGCGGATTGCCGGTCTGGCTCACGGGACCGATGTGTGGCTGGGGAATGCGCAGACCTTGATTCAGGAAGGGAAGGCGACCATCTCCACGGCCATCTGTACCCGGGATGATATCATGGTGTATCTGATCAGCATGGGAATGGACAGTGAGCAGTCCTTTACGATCATGGAAAGTGTCCGCAAAGGGAAGGGATTAAAGCCGGAATGGGAACAGGCCATGACCGAGCACGGGGTGCCGGACTGGTATATCTGGTCCTGCAAAAAGATCAAATACATGTTCCCCAAGGCTCACGCGGCAGCTTACGTCATGATGGCATGGCGCATCGCCTACTGCAAGATCAATTATCCTCTGGCTTACTATGCCGCTTATTTCAGCATTCGTGCTTCTGCCTTCAACTATGAGATCATGTGTCAGGGGCGGGAAAAGCTGGAATATTACATGGAGGATTACCGGCGCAGGAGCGATACCCTGTCCAAGAAGGAGCAGGACACGTTAAAGGACATGAAAAGCGTGCAGGAGATGTACGCCAGAGGCTATGAGTTTCTGAAGGTGGACATCTATCAGGCGGAAGCCCACAAGTTCCAGATCATCGACGGCAGGCTGATGCCGGCGCTCTCCACCATCGACGGGCTGGGAGAGAAGGCGGCGGATCAGCTTGTGGAGGCAGCCGCCAAAGGGCCGTTTCTGTCCAGAGACGACCTGCGTCAGAGAAGCAAGCTGAGCAAGACGGTGATCGACCTGATGGGAGATCTGGGACTTCTGGAAGGACTCCCGGAATCCAATCAGCTTTCCCTGTTTGATTTTGCGTGAGATGATGCTTTACTTGCGGGACTTTTTACGCTATACTATACTATGTATGCGGTCTGATTCAGTGTAAAGGACCGTCTAAGACACGCAGGATAGACCTTATGGGTCTGTGAAATGGAGGAACCTAGATATGGTAAGAGCAGTTGTAGGAGCAAACTGGGGAGACGAAGGCAAGGGCAAGATCACGGATATGCTCGGCAAGGAGTCTGATATTATCGTCCGGTTTCAGGGCGGAGCCAATGCGGGCCACACGATCATCAATGATTACGGCAAATTTGCATTGCACACCCTTCCGTCCGGAGTATTCTATGACCACACCACCAGTGTGATCGGCAGCGGAGTCGCTTTGAACATCCCGGTGCTGTTTCAGGAGATCAAAGGGATCGTGGATCGCGGAGTTCCAAGGCCGAAGATCCTGGTATCGGACCGAGCTCAGATGGTGATGTCTTATCATATTCTTTTTGATAAACTGGAAGAAGAGCGGCTGGCAGGGAAATCTTTTGGATCCACCAAGTCCGGCATTGCACCGTTTTATTCGGATAAATACGCGAAGATCGGTTTTCAGGTCAGCGAACTCTTTTTAGAAGAAAAAGCACTCAAAGAGAAGATCGAGCAGGTGATCGTGCAGAAAAATGTGATTTTGCAGCATCTGTATCATGCCCCTGCGCTTCAGGTGGAAGAGATCTATCAGGAGCTGATGGAGTACAAAACGATGGTAAAGCCCTATGTGTGCGATGTGTCTTCGTATCTGTGGAATGCCATCAAAGAAGGGAAGCATATTCTTCTGGAAGGTCAGCTGGGCACGCTGAAGGATCCGGACCACGGGATCTATCCTATGGTAACTTCCTCTTCGACACTGGCTGCCTACGGGGCCATCGGAGCGGGGATTCCGCCCTATGAGATCCGGCAGATCATCACGGTCTGCAAGGCATATTCCAGCGCTGTGGGAGCCGGTGCTTTTGTCAGCGAGATTTTCGGCGAGGAGGCGGATGAGCTTCGCAGGCGGGGAGGCGATGGCGGAGAGTATGGTGCCACCACCGGACGTCCCCGGAGGATGGGCTGGTTTGACTGTGTGGCTTCCAAGTACGGATGCCGCCTGCAGGGAGCTACGGATGTGGCGTTTACCGTGCTGGATGTGCTGGGGTACCTGGATGAGATCCCGGTGTGCGTGGGCTATGAGATCGACGGACAGGTGACCACCGAGTTCCCGGTAACCGCTCTTCTGGAAAAGGCAAAGCCGGTCTATGAGACGCTGCCTGGCTGGAAATGTGATATCCGCGGGATCCGCAAGTATGAGGATCTTCCAGAAAACTGCCGGAATTATGTGGAGTTTATTGAAAAACAGATCGGATTTCCGATCACGATGGTGTCCAACGGACCAGGAAGAAACGATATTATCTTCCGGGAGAAAGATGTTGAAACAAAATGATCAAAAATATAGTGTTTGATATCGGCAATGTCCTGGTGGATTACTGCTGGCAGGATCATATTGCCCACTGTGGTTTTCAGGGAGAGACAGCGAGGCGGATTGGTGAGGCGATGATGCTGAGCGACACCTGGCTGGAAGTAGACCGGGGTGTATGGACAGAAGAAGAGCTGGTAGATGGCTTTATTGCCAATGACCGGGATCTGGAACAAGAGATCCGGCTGGTATTTTCCGATCTGAGCACCCTGGTCAGAGAGCGGAGCGGGACTCTTCCCTGGCTTCGCTCCCTGAAGGCAGAAGGATATCGGATTTATTATTTGTCAAACTTTTCACAAAAGGTGAAGAAGGAGGCCAAAAAGGAACTGACCTTCCTAGAGGAGATGGACGGCGGGATTATGTCCTGCACCGTCCACTGCATCAAACCGGATCCTGCTATCTATCAGGTGCTTCTGGACCGGTATGGGCTGTCTGCCAAAGAGTCCGTATTTCTGGATGATTCCTTGGCCAACGTGCAGGCGGCTGAAAACATCGGTATGAAAGGGATCCTGGTGACCAGTCAGGAGCAGGCGGTGCAGGAACTGAAGGAATTGTTGAAGGGGCTGAAGAAGCAATGAGAGATATTTTGGATGTGCATACGCATACGATTGCCAGCGGGCATGCCTACAACACCATGATGGAGATGATCCGGGAAGCCCAGGAAAAGGGCCTGGAAGTGTACGGGATCACAGAACATGCACCAAAGATGCCCGGAAGCTGTCAGGATTTTTACTTTCATAACCTGAAGGTGGTGGAGCGCTGTCATGGAGATCTGGAGCTGCTTTTGGGGGTGGAACTCAATATCCTGGATGAAAAGGGAACCGTGGATCTGGAAGAACCCTATCTGGGACGGATGGATGTGGCGATTGCCAGCCTGCACGGGCCCTGTACAAAGCCGGGAAGCCGGGAGTGGAACACCCAGTGTCTGATCGAGGCCATGAAAAATCCGCATATCAACATCATCGGACATCCGGATGACGGGCGTTTTTTGCTGGATTATGAGGCGGTGGTGCAGGCGGCAAAAGAATATCATACGCTTTTGGAGATCAACAACAATTCGTTAAATCCCAAAGGATTCCGGCAGAATGCGCGGGAGAATGATCTTGAGATTCTGCGCCTGTGCAAAAAGTATCAGGTACCGGTGATCATGGGAAGCGATGCCCATTATTACAAAGACATTTTAAATCATGAGCGGATCTTTCCCCTTCTTTCAGAAACAGATTTTCCAGAGGAGCTGGTGGTCAATACTGATAAAGAGAAACTGTATGCCTATATTAACAAGTATTCTGCCTGAAAAAGCTGGACTTCGCGATTTTACTGTGATAAACTAACATAGCGGGGATGTAGTACTGCCCCGCTGTGCCTATGAGAAAATGCGAAGCGGTTTGGAATCCGCAGAGGAAAAGGAGACGAAAAACAGGGGGTATGGCTATGAGCAAAAGGATTCGGAATGAAGCGACAGACGGACTTTTTCGTGCGATCCTGAGTCTTCAAAATATGGAGGAGTGCTACACTTTTTTTGAAGATGTGTGCACGATCAATGAGATTCAGTCTTTGTCTCAGCGTTTTGAAGTGGCAAAGCTTCTGCGGGAGAAGAAAACCTATCTGGAGATTGCCGAGAAGACAGGCGCATCCACCGCTACCATCAGCCGGGTAAACCGTTCCCTGAATTATGGGAATGACGGATACGATATGGTGTTTCGCAGGATGGACCAGGAAGAATAAAAAAGACCGCGTACAGGGCAGCTCTGTACGCGGTTTTTCAGTCTTTGTGTTTTTTCATTGCATCTTTTTTTGGAAGCCCGTCGATCAGCTTTTCGATTACCTGTTTTTTTACATAGACATCAAAGCTGAGCAGGCAGATAAAGGAAAAGATATGAAGAAACTGTTGTTCTTCATCCGGGGCGTCTGCAAATGTCTCGGAAGCGATCCGGTATTTTTCGATCACGTCTGCTTTCATCTTTTCTACCTGACTTTTCTCCAGGCTGAAGACTTCTTCGTAGATGGACTGCATATTGAGCGCTTCCTGCGTGTGAAAATAGCGCCCGGTCAGCGGTTCCAACAGACTTTGAATGTCGCCGATGGAGAGGATCCCTTTGTAATAATAGATATAGATCAGAAGCAGCATATGCTCCTTGGAATACTTTTTCTTTTCGGGAGACGGAATCAGTCGGTTTTTGGCATAGTTGTTGATCATGGTCTTGGTCAGGATCTTGTCCTCCGGATAGCGCTTGGAGGCCTGCAGGTGCTCTTCCATAAAAGTGGTCACCTGGTCCATATACAGATCAATATTCGGTATCTCTTTTGGCTTGATATAGTCGATCTTCTCCAAGCTGGATAGAATGCTGTTTAGGATGTCCTGGGGATCGATTGTCATAATTTCATCACCTCTGCATCCATTATATAGTATTCAAAACTACATAACAAGTCTTTTTTTCAATCTTTCATTTTTTCTGATTGTTTGTGAATATCTTTCGGAAGAATGGCCATAATATAACTGAACCAAAGATAAATTGAATACTTATCCTCCCCTTGAGAATCCCCCGTTTGCTGCAGCAGTGCAGTGAGCGGGGGATTTTGTTTGATTTTACGGGGATTTTACAGTGTTTGGGATGTGACTCCTAAGCAGCTTTCCAAACTGTGAAGACACCCTCAGTGGACAAGGGGACACACGATTTTGCACCTCAGATTTGGGATTCTGCCGCGTTACTGTCGCTCAGCATACGTCCAGTACGCTTCGTTCCACTGCCTTGCAGAATCCCATTGCTTTTTCCATATGGGGCCAATATAATAAGGGTAAGAGAAACGGAGGACCTATACTTGAATGAATTAAAAAATCAGATGGATTTCTTTCCGGCATGGGAAGACCTGAATATATGCAATGATTTTCTGTTTGGGAAGATCATGCAGGATGCAGAACTTTGCAAAGAGCTGCTGCAGCGGATACTGCCGGATCTGGAGATTGACCATATCGAAAATCTTTCTGAATGCAGACAGCAGCATGGAGGATGTCAGCAGAGAACTGAGAGCATTTCTGGATTATGCAGCTGGAAAAATTGCGGGATGATTACGTGAATCGGCTTGTGAAACCTTCCATTTGTGTGTATATTATAGAATGGAAAGGCAGGTGAGAAAAAACATGATTGTCATGCTGTGTGTCGATGATCAGAACGGAATGCTTTTTAATCGTCGCAGGCAGAGCAAAGATCGTATCCTTCAGCAGCATGTGCTGCGTCTGGTTGGCCAGAACAGGCTGTTTATGAGTCCGTACAGCAAAAAACAGTTTACAGATACGGGGGTTACAGAAGTTGTCGTGGATGAGGACTGTCTGGGCAAAGCACAACGGGATGATTACTGCTTTGTGGAAGACAAAGACGTGACTCCATACAAAGACCAGATCGACAAAATCATATTGTTCAGATGGAACAGAAAATATCCGGCGGATACTTTTTTTACGCTGGATATCAGCAGTTATACGTTAGAAAAAACGGAGGATTTCGCGGGAAATTCTCATGATAAAATTACAAAGGAGATTTACAGAAGATGAAAAGAAGAAAGATATGGGTATTGGCAGCTGCTGCGTCTGCGATGCTGGCATTGTCTGCATGCGGAGGTTCAGCGGCAGAAGCACCGGCACAGGAGTCGGCGGCGGAGGCAGAAGAGACCGTATCGGAGGAGGCACAAGAGGAACCTTCTGATACGGCCGGGGAATCAGAACCGGATGAACAGACGCAGGAGCAGCAGGAGCCTGACCAGCAACTGTCAGATACCGGATTTTCGATATCTGATATAGAGGAATATACAGATCAGGCATATGTGGAAATCAATGATAATAAACCATATTTTTCAGAGGAAGATTTAACAGAACAGTCCTTCGAGTATTACAGCGATCTGGATGAGCTGGGCAGATGCGGGACTGCATATGCCTGTATAGGGATCGACCTGATGCCGACAGAAGAGAGAGGAAGCATCAGTCAGGTAAAACCTACCGGCTGGAAAAGCGTGGAGTATGACGTCGTAGACGGAAAACATTTATATAACCGATGTCATTTGATCGGATTTCAGCTGTCCGGTGAGAATGCAAATGAGAAAAACCTGATCACAGGTACCAGATATTTAAACGTAGACGGCATGCTTCCTTTCGAGAACATGATTGCAGATTATGTGGAAGAGACAGAGAATCATGTTCTGTATCGGGTAACGCCGGTGTTTGAAGGGGATAACCTGGTGGCGTCCGGGGTGCTTTTGGAGGCGCAGTCGGTGGAGGACCAGGGGGAGGATATCCAGTTCTGTACCTATGTGTATAATGTGCAGCCGGGAGTTGAGATTGACTATGAGACAGGAGAGAGCAGACTGGCGGAAGCAGAACTTCAGTCTCAGGAGCCGGCAGAAGAACCAGAATCAGAGCCGTCACTTCCGGAGCCGACCGAAGAACCGGAATCAGAACCGCCGCTTCCGGAGCCGGCCGATGATCGGAAATCCGAGCCCGCCTCCCAGGAGCAGGCAGAGGAGCCAGAACCGGAACCGGAAGTTGCAGCAGAGCCGGAGCCCAGGGGCACGGATTACATTTTAAATACCAGCACAAAGAAGTTTCACTATCCTTCCTGCGGCAGTGTGGGATGAAGGAATCCAACAAAGAATCTTATACTGGCAGCAGAGATGATGTGATTGCACGGGGCTATGACCCATGCAAAAAATGTAATCCATAATTAAAAAATTCACTTTTTGTTTTTAGAAGAAAAGCTTCTGACAAAACAGAAGCATAAGAGGACAGATGATGCATTGGAAAGATCTTTTGTGTTCCGGCCGCATCCGGGATTTTAAAGGAAAACCGGGGAGCGGAGATCTGCGGACTGAATTTGAAAAAGATTATCACAGAATAATTGGAAGTGCTTCTTTTCGCAGGCTTCAGGATAAGACGCAAGTGTTTCCGCTGGATAAAAGCGATTTTATCCGAACCAGGCTGACCCATTCTTTGGAGGTTTCTTCTTTTGCAAAATCTCTGGGACAGAATGTGTCAGAAGAGATTCTGCAGAATATAAAGGATCCGGGCTTTCTTCCATCATATAAGGCCGATGTCAGCGACATTCTCCAATGTGCAGGGCTTCTTCATGATATTGGAAATCCTCCGTTCGGACATTTTGGAGAGACCGCGATCCGTGAATGGTTTTTAAAGCACCTGCCGAAGCTTTGGTGGAAAGGAAAACCTCTGACCGAAGTGCTGCCCGTACAGATGCAGGAGGATTTTTATCATTTTGAAGGAAATGCCCAGGCACTCCGCCTGGTGACAAAACTGCACTATCTGGTGGATGCTCACGGGATGAATCTGACCAAAGGGCTTTTGGGCACGATCATCAAATATCCCACGGCTTCCACAGAGGTCTGCAGCAGGAGTGGGGATATCCGGACCAAAAAGATGGGTTACTTTTATGCGGACCGGGAAGTATTTCAGCAGATTCAGGAAGGAACCGGAACCTATGGGAAACGCCATCCGCTTACGTTTCTTCTGGAAGCGGCAGATGATATTGCCTACAAGACGGCCGATATCGAAGATGCAGTGAAAAAAGGCTGTCTCTCTTATGAGCAGCTGCTTCAGGAACTGCAGAATTTCCCGGGGGGAGCGCAGGAAGAAGAATATGAGAAGCTTGTGGAACTTTTGCGTTACCGGTATCAAAGAGCGCTGGAAAAAGGGATGGATCATCCCCGCGGAAATGCGGTCCAGAACTGGCTGGTACAGGTGCAGGGCAGGATGATCAAAAGTGCAACGGCAGGATTTGTGGAGCACTACGAGGAACTGATGGCCGGAACATACAAAAAGGATCTGTTCTTTGGAATGCCCGGAACCGGGATGATGGAGGCCCTCGGAGAGATTGCTTATCAGTATGCGTTTATATCCCGGCCCATCCTGAGGCTGGAGATCGGAGCAGATGCGATCTTTGCATTTCTGCTCGGGCGGTTTGTGGATGCGGCGATCGCTTATGACAGCGGCATGGGAATGACTTCTGTGCAGGAAAAGCTGATGAGTGTGATTTCTGACAATTACAAGGCCATTTATCATATCTATGCAGAAGGGAAAGAGGAGACAGAGCGGTTGTATCTTCGTCTGCTTCTGGTGACCGATGAAGTCTGCGGGATGACGGACAGTTATGCCAAAGCGCTTTATCAGGAATTAAGCGGGATTCCATAAAAAATGCGTGGCGTGCGCTCTGGAAAGAGCGGCGCCTTTTTTGATGTGTAGGATAGTAAAGATTCCAAAATGGAATAGTCATATTATACAATAGAATTGCAAAAAACAGGATAATAATAGTATAATTTGACTATATTTAAAAGAAAAGTGGGGTGAGAAAACCGAAGAAAGGAAGAAGAAGGGGAAAGCAACAGAATCAAGGAGGCAATCATTGGAATAGACAGTTGTCTGTATCTGAAAGGAGAAAAGGGTTGAAAAAAAGAATAATCAGTTTGTTGATGTGCGGGATGATGATGGCAGGATTATTGGCAGGGTGTGGAAATTCCAAAGAAGACAGCCAGAAAGAACCAGAAAGCAGCGGGGGACAGCCTTATGCAGGTACCAAAATCCATGTACTGAGCGCAGCCAACATGTGGGCAGAAACGGTGAAAGAAAATCTGCCGGAATTCGAAGCAGGGACGGGAATCAAAGTGGAGCTTCAAACACTTGAGGACAGTCAGCTGAGCAATAAGATCGCGGTCAGCATGGCGGCAAATGGAACCGATATAGATGTATTTGCCTTCCGGCCGCTGCAGGAGTCGCAAATGTTTATGGATAATGGGTGGCTGGAAGCCTTGAATCCATATTATGAAGGCGACACCGAATATGAGATAGACGATTTCTACGATGCGTCAAAAGAATTGACCATCCGGGAAGAGAAACTCTATGGGATCCCTTTGATGACGGAGCGCCAGGTGGTCTACTACAATAAAGAATTATTTGAAAAGGCCGGGATCACAAAACTGCCGGAAACGCTGGAAGAATTCCGGGAAACTGCAGAAAAGCTGCATGATCCGGAACATGGCATTTCCGGAATTGTTATCAGAGGAAAAGGTCCGGATGCGGTGACGATGGTGTCCAGTTTTTTGCGGGATTATGGTGGAGAATTCATGACGGATGGGAAAGCATCCATTGATACGCCGGAGGCGATACAGGGTTTTCGATATTATGGAGATCTGTTAAGAAATTATGGACCGGACGGAGTGGCCAATATGGGCTGGCAGGAATCCATGGCGGTCTTTACCCAGGGGCTGGCAGGGATGAGAATCGATGTTGACACCCAGTATGCACAGATTAATGATCCGGACAGCTCACAGGTGGCGGGAAAAGTTGGTTACTTTTTGATGCCAAAAGGCCCCAATGGACAGCACACGTTCAGCATTACCGCATGGGCAGTGGGAATCAACAGCCAGTCAAAGAACAAGGATGCAGCCTGGGAATTTTTAAGATGGGCGACGGGAAAAGAAATGGATGTAAAAGCGCAGGCAAAAGGTTCTTCCAGCGCCAGATCTTCTACCTGGGAAGAGGAGGACGCCAATGCAAACTGGCCGGAAGAACTGATCCCAGTGATTCAGAAAAGTATGGAAATCGGAGACAGTACAGACCGGCCGATTTTAAATAATGTGGGAGAAGCCCGGACTTACATCGGGGATGTCATTACAGCAGCGCTTTTTGATGAAGACGTAGAAGCAGCTGCAGACAAGGCAAATGAACAGTTCCAGAGCCTTTTGGATGCAGAGAAAACAAAGTAAGGAGAAGATCGGATGTTTAAGTGGATTGACAGACATATAAAATGGGTTTTTACAATACCAACAGTTTTGATCATTCTGTTTCTTGTTGTCTTTCCGCTGGCATATACCTTTTTTATATCTTTTTTTGACTGGGGAATGTCTGGAAATGCACAGATGAAATTTGTTGGATTGGATAACTACAGGTATCTGTTTGCAAGTGCGAGATTTTGGGAGGCTGTAGGAAGGACCTTTTTGTTTTCTGCCGTGGGTATTGGGACAGAAGGAATCTTAGGAGTGGCGCTGGCTCTGTATCTTAACAGGGAATTCAAGGGAAAAAATATGGTAAAAACAGCGTTTCTGCTTCCGATGGTGGCAACACCTGTGGCGGTGGGGCTGGTATGGAGGCTGATTTATGAGCCTTCCATAGGCATAGCCAATCAGATCTGCATGTGGCTTGGAGTTGGAAGGCAGCCCTGGCTTGGGGCTTTGGATATGGCTCTTTGGGCACTGCTGATTGTGGATATCTGGCAATGGACGCCGATGGTGATGCTGGTGGTGCTTGCAGGCGCCACCGCCCTGCCTCTGGATGTGCTGGAATCTGCGCAGGTAGACGGTGCCGGCAAATGGCAGCTGGTAAGGAACATTATACTGCCACTTCTGCGTCCCGCAATTCTGACGGCCTTATTGCTGCGGATGATTGATATTCTCAAGACGTTTGATCTTATCTATTCCACGACGCAGGGCGGTCCAGGGTATGCTACAGAGACACTGAATATTCTTTCCTACCGGGAAGCATTCGAGTATTTTAAATTTGGCAGAGCATCGGCGACGCTGGTGGTATTTTTCCTGACGGTATTTTTGATCGCCATTGTGTTTATTAAATTTAAAAATAAAGTGGAGGTAGAATATTGAGACTGACGAAAAAAACAAAGAAAACTGTACGGACGGTCGGTTTCTACCTTTCTCTGGCAGGGATTCTGACCATAACCTTATTTCCATTCTTATGGATGGTGCTTGCATCTTTTAAGAAAATGGTGGATCTGCTGAATGTGGACAAGATGTTTGCATTCACGCCAACCATACAGAATTATATAGATGTATTTTCTAAATATGATTTCTGGCAGCCCCTGCAAAACAGCATGCTGATTGCGGTTTTATCCACAATGCTGGCACTTTTGTTTGGACTTCCGGCGTCCTATGTAATCGCGAGGGAAAAAATGTCCGGTTTTTCAGCGGTTATTCTGGTGATTCGGATCATACCGGCTATTTCGTTTCTGGTGCCATGGTATATATTATTTAATCGTCTGCGGCTGACGGGGACGTATACTTCTCTGGTGCTGGTTCATCTTTTGGTGGCTTTGCCAATGATTGTATGGATTATGATTCCGTTTTTTGAGACAATGCCCCGGGAACTGGAAGAGGCTTCCTGGATGGACGGCTGTTCTCATATGGGAACCTTTGTAAAGATATTGCTGCCGCTGGCATCGCCGGCGGTTCTGACAGCAACCATTTTATCATTTATATTTTCATGGAATAATTTTATCTTTGCATTGATTTTATGTACCAATGACACAAGAACGCTTCCGACGGCAGTCTTTCAGTTTATGTCTTATACGGATGTGGACTGGGCCTGCCTGATGGCAGCGGCGGTGATTATAACAATACCGATTCTTTTGATCTCTGTATTTTTACAGAAATATATTATTACGGGAATGACAGCAGGAGCTGTGAAAGGATAGGAACGCATGAAAAAATTATATGGTATCATACCGGCAATGGTGACTCCTTTTGATGAGAAAGGAACCGTGAATCTAAGCCAGGTAAAAAGACTGACCGCTTTTTTGATTGAAAAAGGAATTGACTGTCTGTATCCTACGGGGACGACGGGCGAGATGAACCATATGACTGTGGAAGAACGGAAGAAAACAGCCGAAGCAGTCATAGAGGAGGCCAACGGGCGCTGTCCGGTTTTTGTTCATGTTGGCTGTATGTCTTTAAAGGATACACAGACACTGGCTGTGCATGCAGCAGATGCAGGGGCAGACGGAATTGGCGTTGTCACACCCATTTACTTTAACGTGAATCAAAGGGAAATGGAAGCCTATTTTCAGGAGGTCGCCCGCAGTGTACCGGAAGATTTTCCGATCTATCTGTATAATATTCCCCAGTTGTCCGGCAATGATCTTACGGTGCAAAGCTGTGAGAGGCTTGCGAGCTGCTGTTCGAATATTGTGGGGATAAAATACAGTCTGCCGGATCTGAGAAGGACGATTGAGTACACAAAGGTGCTTGGCGGTAAATTTTCAGTCATTCAGGGCGCGGACCATCTTCTTTTCCCATCTGTGGCAGCAGGGTGTGATGGGGTAATCAGCGGATGCGCCAATGTTTTTCCGGAGATTTTCACGGATGCGATGAAAGCAGTCCGAAAAAATGATATGGACCTGGCAAAGAAACAGCAGGAAAGAGTAATGGAAGCCTGGAAAACTTTGTGCCTGGGCGAGGGCAGCGCCATGGCATATATGAAGGCAGGGCTTCGTATGAGAGGCATAGATGCCGGGCATATGCGAAGTCCCCTGATGGATCTTACAAAAGATCAGGAAGAAACGTTCAAAGATGGATTTGAGAAAATTATGAAATGGGTGGAATAAAAAGGATGAAACACAAGATACTGATTGGAGGAACAAATTTTTCAGTATATGGAAAGCGTGCAAAGGAATTTCTTGAAAAAAAAGGTTATGAAGTTATAGAAAATACCTTTGACCGGCCGTTTACCCAGGAAGAGCTGAAACAGCTGGTGCCGGAGGTCTCGGGGGCTTTGGTGGGATGTGAAGTTTATTCCCGGGAAATTCTGGATCTGGCACCTGAACTGAAGGTACTTGTAAAATTTGGCGTAGGACTGGACAACATTGATCTGGAATACGCCAAAGAAAAAGGGGTGAAGGTGGCAAATGCCAGGGGACAAAATGCGGATTCGGTGGCAGAACTTACATTGGCACTCGTACTTGGGGTTTACCGAAATATGAGAGAGCTGGAAAAAAGCATCCGAAGCGGAGGGTGGTCAAGAGCCATGGGACATACAATTCATGGAAAAACGATTGGCCTGATTGGCTTTGGAGCCACCGCTCAGTATGCTGCAAGGCTTTTTCGGGCATATGAACCGGAACGATTATATGCGGTGGATCCTTATGGAGATGTAAAAAAAGCCGAAGGTTTAGGTGTGGAACTAGCGGACCTGGACACGGTTTTAGAAAAATGTGACATCATTACGATCCATGTGCCGGCACTTCCGGAAACCGTCAGAATGTTTGGGGAAGAGCAGTTCAGAAAGATGAAAAATTCTGCGATTCTGATCAATATTGCAAGGGGTTCTGTTGTAGACGAGGGGGCATTGTACGAAGCACTTGTAAACGGAGAGATTGCAGGCGCCGGACTGGATGTATTTGAGGAAGAACCAACAAATGAAGATAATCCGCTCTTTTCGCTGAAACATGTGGTTGCGACCCCCCACAGCGGGGCGGAAACATATGAAACTTATGATGCAATCAGCATGTTCGGAGCGCAGGTCATTACGGATGTGCTGGAAGGGAGGAGTCCGAAAAACTGGGTAAATCCGTGATCAAAGGAGGAAATATTGAGAGGTATTGGGATATGGACATCATGCAGCTTCGGTATTTTGTTTCAGTAGCTGATCTAAGAAGTTTTTCAGAGACAGCTCACGAGTACTGCATTTCACAGTCATCTGTTTCGAAGAAAATTATGGCACTGGAAGATGAGCTTGGGGCAAAGCTGTTTGAGCGAACTGCCAAGAAGGTAGTTTTGACAATGGTAGGCCGGAACTTTTACGAACACGCGATGAAAATGCTGGATACCTATGATGCAATGCAGGATGATATCAACAATATGGTATGCGGAAGAAAGGAAAGTATTGCTTTGTATACGATACCGGTACTCAGTTATTATAAAATCATTGATTACATCATAAAATTTCAGATGTCTTATCCCAATATCAGCGTTAACATCTATGAAAGTGAGAGCATGCAGATCTTTGCAGCGCTGATGCAGCGGAAAGTGGATTTTGGCATTGTGAGAACCAATTATCTCGATAAAGAATCCTATATGCAGTGGCCGTTGGTACAGGATGAGCTGGCTGTTGTGGTATCTGCGAATCATGTTTTGGCGGACAGAGAAAAAGTGCGTCTTTCGGAATGCCGGAAAGAAAAATTTATTCTGCCGAATCTGGCTGCAGATTTGTATAATATATCGATGGAAGCCTGTAAAAAGGCAGGCTTTCGTCCGGATTTATACTGTTATCTGAATGGCAGAGCGGAATATACGACGAAGATCATTGAAAAAGGGCTGGCAGTATCTTTGATGATGAAAAAACTGGCGGAGAGTATACAAAGTACCGGTGTGAAAGTGCTTGCTCTGGAAGAGACAGTCAAAAGCACTACCGCACTTGTCACCAATCAGAATCGTACTTTGAGTGCCAAAGACTTAAATTTCGTAAAGACCATACAAAAAATATATCAGAAATAAAGAAGGAAGAAGGCCGGGGGCTGTTTGGCAAGGGGAAGGCGTCATGATCACATGGCTGCCTTCCCCTTTGCGGCATGGAAAACAGAATTACAGAACTTCCTGCAGATAGCGCTGCAGCGCATCCTGCCAGGTGGGAAGGGGGGTAAAACCGTTTTCTGTCAGCTTGCTTTTATCCAGCCGGGAGTTAAAGGGGCGCTTGGCCTTGGAAGCGCCGTATTCTTCTGTGCTGACCGGGACGACACAGATCCGGTCTTCGCTGTATTCCGGGTGTCCAAGTGCGAAAGCCTGGCGGAAAATTTCCTTGGTGAACTCATACCAGCTAATATAACCGCCTTCGTTGGTGGCATGATAATAACCGTATTTTTCTGTCTCCAGCATGTCCACCAAAAGCCGTGCCAGGTCGAAGGTGTAGGTGGGTGTACCGATCTGGTCGTTGACAACGGTGAGCCGGTCATGGGTTTTGCCCAGATTTAACATCGTCTTGATAAAGTTTTTGCCGTTTACGCCAAAGACCCAGGCAATACGGACGATAAAATGCTTTTTCACATGGTTGGCCACAGCAAGCTCGCCCTCCAGCTTGGTCTGTCCGTAAACGTTCAAAGGTTTGTAATCCTTGCAGTCCGGCTGCCAGGGTTCTTCCCCCAGACCGTCGAAAACATAGTCCGTGGACAGGTAGACGATCTTGCAGTCCAGTGCCGCACAGGCCAGAGCGATATTTTCAGTTCCGACTGCATTGACCAGGCGTACTTTTTCTACCTTATCATCATCCTCCGCCATGTCCACAGCGGTCCAGGCCGCGCAGTGGACCACCACATCCGGACGGTATTTGGTGAGAATCTCTTCTACAGAATGCTTGTCCGTGATGTCCATAGACACATAGGGCATCTTCGTCACCGCACTCCCGTCCTGGATTCCGCTGTACACCTCTGCCAGGTCCGAGCCGATGCCCTCATACCCTCTCTTTTCCAGCTCGTTCATCACATCATGCCCCAACTGTCCGCCCACTCCGGTTACAAATACCTTCATCTCATTTCCTCCTAAAATATATATAATCTCACGTTGTTATCCCAGTCTGTTCTGCATTTTCTGAAAATCAGATCGTCGCAGCATCAAAAGCAGTGCATTCGCTTTTGAAACCGGCGTTCTGAAAACGGGTCCTTACCGGTTCCCGTACATTTTTTCGTAATAATTCTGATATTCTCCGGAGATAATGGTCTCCCACCACTCTTTGTTGTCCAGATACCACTGTATCGTCTTCTGGATTCCGTCCGCGAACTTCGTCTCCGGAAGCCATCCAAGTTCTGCGTGAATTTTGGTCGGGTCGATGGCATAGCGCATGTCGTGTCCCTTGCGGTCGGTGACATAGGTGATCAGACTCTCCGGCTTTCCAAGTGCCTTGCAGATGATCTTTACGATGTCGATGTTTTTCATCTCATTGTGTCCGCCGATGTTGTAGACTTCGCCCACGCGCCCTTTGTGGATCACCAGGTCGATGGCCTTGCAGTGGTCTTCCACATACAGCCAGTCCCGGACATTTTCACCTGCTCCGTAGACCGGGAGAGGTTTGTCATTCAGGGCATTGGCGATCATCAGCGGGATCAGCTTCTCCGGGAAATGATAGGGTCCGTAGTTGTTGGAGCAGCGGCTGATGGACACGGGCAGACCATAAGTGCGGTGATAGGCCAGGACCAGAAGATCGGCGGCAGCCTTGCTGGAAGAATAGGGGCTGGACGTGTGGATAGGGGTTTCTTCTGTGAAGAAAAGATCCGGCCGGTCCAGAGGCAGGTCTCCGTATACTTCATCGGTGGACACTTGATGATAGCGTGTGATGCCGTATTTGCGGCAGGCGTCCATCAGGACGGAGGTGCCGATGATATTGGTGTCAAGGAAGACCTGGGGATTCTCAATGGAACGGTCCACATGGCTCTCAGCGGCGAAGTTTACAACCATATCCGGATGTTCCTCCTCAAAAAGCCGGTAGACGGCTTCCCGGTCTGTGATGCTCTCTTTTACAAAACGGAAGTTCTGGTTGTCCATAACCGGCTGCAGCGTGGACAGGTTTCCCGCATAGGTCAGGCAGTCCAGACAGATGATCCGGTAATCGGGATATTTTTTTAACATGTGAAAGATAAAGTTGCTTCCGATAAATCCGGCTCCGCCGGTTACGATAATGGTGGTTTGACTCATGTTCTGTTCCTCTCCATAAAAAAATGCTTCTCTGTTTGTTTACAGCTACAGTATAAAAGATGACGTAAGGTTACCTTCAAGCACTTTTTTTATTATTTATAAAATTTGTAGTTTTCTTTGGATTATGCATAACAAAGGAAGATTCCGGCATTTTTCGTAATCGGAAACCCATGGGCCGTTTTTCGCTGGGTAAATGCTAGAAATTCTTTGTACCGGTCCAAAAGGATCTGATTCTGGTTGCCATGACAGGAGAGGATATATTCGATCAGGGGTTCCGGCCGGTCCAGAATGATGGAATCTTCGTAGTGAAAACAGTCTGCTTTCGGAAAGCAGGATAAAAGAATGTCTCTGCCATTTTCTAACCCGAAATTTTCATACAGTTTTTCAGCAGAAAGAACGATATGACGGTCAAACTGCTGCACCAGTTCACTGATCTCTTTCATGTGGTCCCGCCCGTAGGCGCTGCACAGAAAACGGCCGCCCGGCTTTAAGACTCTGCGGATTTCCCTGCAGCTGTGCAGCAGATCTTTGCAGTAAAAAAGAACATGGTTGGCGATCACCAGGTCGAAGCTCTGGTCCGGGAAGGGGATCCGGGCACAGTCAAAGGCACGGAATGAAAAGCGGGAGTCCTGAGGACCGATATTGCGCCTGGCATCCCGAAGCATTCCTTCTGAGATATCCGACAGGGTGATATGGGCGTTCCTTGGCAGACGGGAGAGGTTCTCGGTCCAGAGGGCGCCGTTTCCGCATCCGACCTCCAGCACGTTCATATCCTCTGTGATACAGCACTGTTCGTAGATCCAGGGAAACCATCCCTGAGGGTTGCGCGAATAATCCCGGTGCAGACGGATCCGGGCGGAGATATTGGTGGCATTTTGGTACTGAAGCTTGAAACTTTTTTCCATGCCGGTCAGATGGATCAGGTCCAGCATATGGCTCCAGTCGATCTGATGCTCGTCTTCGATGGCACGGACCGTGTTTTCGATGGCACTTTCCACCAGCTGCATCTGTTCGATCCGGTCCTGGATAAGCTTCTTCTGAAGGTTTAGCGAATTTTTCAGCAGATGGTAATCGGTGTTGCCGATGGTCATCTCCCGGATGTCGTCCAGAGAAAATCCAAGATATTTTAAGAGGAGAATCTGCTGAAGCCGGGCCAGATCGGAATCGGTGTAAAAGCGTGCTCCGGAATGATTGACATAAGATGGCTTGAGAATGTTCTGCTTGTCATAAAAACGGATGGTCCGGACGGATACGCCGGCCATGCGGGCGAACTGTCCGGAGGAATGATATCCCGGAAGTTTCATAGGGCATGCACCTCCTTTGGCTGTTGTCAAATGCACGGGTGATCAGAAATGGTCAGGAACGCCACATCCGGCGGAATTCTCCGGGAGAGATGCCTTCGATCTTTTTGAAGATCCGGGAAAAATAGTTGGCATCTTCAATGCCGCATTCCCGGCCGATGGTCTCCACGGTCTGATCGGTGAAGCGCAGAAGCTGCTTGGCGTGGGTGATCCGGATCTGCAGCAGGTAACTGTTGATGGAGATGCCGAACTGTTCCTTGAAGATGCGGGTTAAGTAGAATTTATTGATATAGAAAGACTCTGCCAGAAGGTCCAGCGGGATTTTTTCTGCGTAGTGCAGATCCAGATATTCTTTTACTTCCTGCAGATTCTGCCGTTTGGGAGCGATGTGTTTTTTAGCCTCCGGGTTCCAGCTTTCCTCCATCAGAAGGGTCAAAAGAGCAGCAAGTTTCTCAAAGATCCGCATATCCCTCACATAGTCCTGGGCCGAGGCGATCTCATAAAGTTCGGTCAGAATGGCCTCGTAAGGCTTCAGGCTGACCGGATGAAAGCACGGACGTCCTCCCCGCTCGGTATATTTGTCATAGATACTTCCCATATTAGGGCCGTAGAAATGGACCCAGGCAAGCTGCCACAGATCGTCGGAGGTCCGGTGGGAATAGGCTTTCCGGCAGTCCAAAAAGACGCAGTCTCCGGTTTTTAAAGGACAGGTTTTTCCTTCGTATTTCAGCGTGCCATAGCCGGACAGCACACAGAAGAAGAGGTAGGAAGCGAGATTTTCCCGGCGGCTGGTATGGGGCTTTTTTGCTTTCAGGGATCGGGCCTTTGGACGGTATGGAAGAAGGGCATTCCCGTGAACCAGGGCGGCGCCGCAGCGCAGAAAGGAGAAGCTTATGAGCATGGAAGAAAGGCATTCCATGGAAGAAAAGCATTCCATGGAAGAAAGGCATTCCACGGAACTGGCAA
>OFFY01000978.1_pt1 | contig 26427 bp, 19 predicted proteins | sample 1521481 | NCBI WGS metagenome assembly OFFY01 (sample SAMEA3504117, study PRJEB24116) | mouse gut metagenome | biome: mouse gut; feature: mouse-associated habitat; material: faeces | place: Denmark | collected 2011
ACATTTAGCTTATATGAAATCGTTTTATTTTTCATTAACATCAGGAATTTTTTATTCCTTATCCATCTTGATAAGCCTCATTAAACTATAAATAAAAAATTATATTAAAAATAAGAAAAATATAATTTGATGTTGACTTATTTTCAAAACGGCGTAATATTATGGTCACAAACATTATTATCAAACAGCTTTGATAAGGAAAAGTAATTAGGAAATCGTCTTTCAGAGAATTTCTGGTTGGTGTGAAGAAATAGATAGATTCTTAATGAAAATCACCTTTGAGCGTAAACTACGATTTAGAGTGGTTTAAGGGACAGCCCTTTATAGCGACGGCGTATCGTTCTCCTGTATTGAACCGTACGTTAATTAAAGACTAGTTTTCTAGTAAAAATAGGTGGTACAGCGACAAGACGCCCTATTGGATCAAATTGATCTAATAGGACGTCTTTTTGTTTTCTTAATCATGCTGTTAGTGGATTTTTGACGAAAGGAGATTTTATATGAAGATGTCAAAGTCCAAACTGCTGTATGTAACTCTCGCAAGCTCTCTTACGATATTCGCAACTGCTTGTGGTGCTAAGAAAACTGATTCCAGTAATCAGACAATCAAGTTTTCTCAGAATGTCCCCAAGAAAGCCATTAAAAAAGGTGGCACTCTGACCTATGCACTAGAAAACGAATCACCTTTTACTGGAATTTTTCTCTCAGAAATTGCTGATACCAGTCCCGATGTAGAGGCTGCCGCTCCGGGAGATGAGTCGCTGTTTTCAATCAATGATCAATATCAAATTACTGATAAAGGAGCTGCCACGTTAAAATTAAATCATCACGATAATACGGCTAAAATCAAGGTAAAGGACAAAGTTCGCTGGTCAGATGGTAAACCAGTAGTTGCCAAAGATCTAGAGTACTCTTATGAAATTCTTGCCAATCCTAAGGTTCAAACTACTCAATATACTTCTTCATTAGAAAATATTAAAGGTATGGCTGAATATCATCAAGGAAAAGCCAAAGAAATTTCTGGAATTGAAATGCCAGATGGTCCTAACGGGAAGACATTAATTCTTCATTTCAAAGAATTAAAACCAGCAATGCTAAATGCTGCTAGTGGTTTTTACTGGGAACATGCCGCTCCTTATCACTATTTGAAAAAAGTACCATTCGAAAAATTAGTATCTAGTGATCAAGTTAGAAAGCATCCCCTCTACTTTGGTCCTTACAAGATGGATAAGACAGTTCAGGGTCAATCAACTAGCTGGTCTAGAAATCCGTATTATTGGCGTGGAAAACCTAATTTTGCTCATATCTACATGTCAAATATTACTAATTCAAATGTTTCCCAAGCAATCAAAAGCCACAAATTTGATGTAGCCAGTGTTTTAGACTCTCAATGGCTGCAAGTCAAAAATACTAAGGGAGTTAATTTCGTTGGCAAAAAGACTCTCAGCTACAACTACCTAGCCTTTAAAGTTGGTAAATGGGATCAAAAACTAGGAAAAAATGTAGAAAATCCTCATGCCAAAATGAATAACCCCGCCTTAAGAAAAGCAATGGCTTATGCTATGAATGTAGATGTTATTAATAATCGTTTTTATCATGGCTTAAAATTCAGAGTTAATTCACTAATTCCTTCACAATTTACGCCATATTACGATAAAAACATTCCAACTTATTCTTATAACTTAAATAAAGCTAATGAATTATTAGATAAAGCTGGCTACAAAAAAGCTCCTGGTGCCCTTTACAGACGTCAGCCTAACGGTAAGCCTTTAGTAATTAATATAGCTGTGCGTGGATCAGGCGAAAACAGCGAGGCGATCTGGCGCAACTATATCCAGCAATGGAAAAAAGCCGGCCTAAACGTTAAGTTTCTTGGCGGTCGCCCAATGGAATTTAATCGCTGGGTTGCCGCAGTTAAATCTAGTGATCCAAAAATTGATGTACTTGAAGGAAGCTGGGGCGCTGCCGGTGACCCTTCTCCAAGCGTATTTTATGGTGAAAAAATGCCATATAACTTTGCCCGCTTTGTGTCTCCAACTAATACTAAACTTTTAGATGAAATTGATTCTGCCAAATCTTTTGATAAAAATTATCGAGTACAAAAATTCCATGAATGGCAAAGATGGATGTACAATAAAGCTTACGTCGTTCCAACTAGTGGAGCTTACTCGGTTACTGCAGTTAACAGTAAGGTTACGGGATGGTCATTAAAACCATCTGCTAATGTTTGGTATGAAGCTGGCTTTAGCAAATAATTCATAAATCACAACTAATCAACATATATAACTTTAATATCGACTTGTCCTAAAAATGAAGTATCTATAAATGGATACTTCATTTTTTATTTATCAATTTTTAGATATCGACCATGCTCATCGACTACGCCTTTAAAATGATACTTTTGACCATCTTGCACTAAAAGTTCTCCCAAGTCGATCTCACCGTAGGCTTTATCTGCATCCGTAATAGTTACATCATTAAAAGTGTGTTCAAAAAAATTTCTCACAATTTTACTTTTTACTTTAATATCTTTTGAGCGCTCAAAGGCTGCAGATAAAGTAAATCCCTGATCAAGTTGAGTTTTAATAAAAATAATTAAATATAAAGTTGAAAGAGTATATCTTCTAACTCCACTTTGATTATCATCGACCGGCTTAATATATTCCTTTTCTTCCCAATACCGTAACTGTCTTTGCGAAACACCAACCGTTTTACTTACTTCGCCTATTCCGACTTCAATATTTTGAAACACATCATGAAATATCTTTTTTGCTTCCATTTTTTTATCCTTAAATATCATAATCTCAATTCTAGTTTAAAATCTTATGACAGTTTTAGCAACATATATGTCAAAGATAATTACATGTTTGTAAGATTATTTGACAATCATTTTCTTTAAGATTATAGTTTTTATAGTTAAATTTTAATATTAATAACTTAGAAAGGATCTTCAAAATGGATAAACAACCCACCGATATTCATGGAAAGTCCTATAATCGAAACTTACTGGTATTAGTTTTAATTATTGGTTCTTTCTGTACTGTGTTAAACGGGACATTGCTTGCTACTGCTCTACCTTCAATAATGCGTTCCTTTCATATCAGCACTGCAACTGCTGAATGGCTTTCAACAGCATTTTTGCTAGTTAACGGAGTAATGATCCCAATTTCCGCATGGCTAATCAATCGCTTTGGATCAAGAAAAATGTACTTGAGTGCAATGTCTGTTTTCTTTATTGGAACAGTTATCGCAGCAATTGCACCGAACTTTGGCACCCTACTTGCTGGTAGAATTATTCAAGGATTAGGTGTTGGAGTCACGATGCCTCTTCTTCAAACCATTATGCTTTCTATCTTTCCAGCTAATAAACGTGGGGCTGCTATGGGAACTGTTGGTATTGTTATCGGCTTAGCTCCTGCCATCGGCCCAACTTTATCTGGATGGATCGTTGATAATCTTTCTTGGCGCTACTTATTTAGTATTATTGCCCCAATTGCTGGCGTGGTTATTATATTAGCTTTCTTTTTAATTAAAGATGTACTCCCTACTAAAAAAGAAAAAATTGATATTTTATCTGTAACCACTTCTACTGTTGGATTTGGGAGCTTACTTTATGGTTTCTCCGAGGCCGGCAACAAAGGTTGGACTAATCCAGAAATTTTAATGTTTATTGGTGTAGGGATAGTATTTGTCATCATCTTCGGTCTTCGTCAATTGAAAATGTCAGATCCTTTCTTAGATATTACTGTGTTCAAACACTTTGAATTTTCTTTAGCTGCAGCCCTTAGTGGTATTACAAATTTGGCCATGGTTGGTATCGAGATGGTGCTACCTTTATATATTCAAAACTTACGGGGAGTATCTGCATTTCATTCAGGTTTAATGCTTTTGCCAGGTGCTCTAATGATTGGAATTATGTCACCAATTACGGGACGTTTATTCGATAAATATGGTGCCCGCAAGATGGCCATTACGGGAATGACCCTTTTAACATTAGGTACAATCCCATTTGTATTTTTGACTGAGCAAAGTTCCTATACCATGATTATCGTTTTATACGCAATCAGAATGGTCGGAGTAGCCTTAGTTATGATGAATGTTACTACTTCTGGGATGAACTCATTGCCTTTAGACAAGATTTCACACGGAACTGCAGTAAACAATACATTTAGACAAGTTTTAAGTTCAATTGGTACTGCCATTTTAGTCTCTGTCTTAACTACTGCGACTAACAACAACATGCCAAGTAAAGAATTACTGAAAACTTTACCACTTCAATATAAAAATCAAGCTATTAATGCTACTTTAGATGGATTCCATGCTTCCTTTGCCATGAGCATTGTCTTTGCATTAATTGCTTTGGTTCTTGCCTTCTTCCTCAAGAAAGGTAACCGTGCCCGTGAAAATCAAGAAGAGGTGAATGGATAATGATAATTGTAATTTTAATCTTAGCCGCAATTTTATTTATTTACTTCAACGTCATCCCTGGTAAAGGACATACTATAATCTCCTGGCTTTCCTTAATTGTTACATCGCTTTGCATTCTGGGGATCGTTGCACATGACTATAATCACTGGGGAATGAAGACTGAGACGCAAATAAGCAAACAAAGTCTAGTCTCAAGTGCTACTCCTAATCTTCCCCTTCTACTTTATCAACCTCTAGGTAATGGTACAGAAAAAGTATACTTATATAAAACTAACAATGAACAAAAGAAGCCGAATGCTATTAAACTTGATAAGGTATCGACCGAAATTAAACATAGTGCGCAAGCCAATCTTCAAATAGAAACCACTCGATATGTTTACCGAGATAATTTTAGTCGAATTATGTTCGGAGTCTTTAGTCATAATAATGAACTCAAACAGAGAAAATATATTTTTACCATTCCATCAAGCTGGAAAGTAATTTCAACTAAAGATATGAAAAATTTACAAAAGCAACTGCAAGAAAAAATGCAGGCCCAAAGAGCTGCAGCCCTTCATTAATTTTTATCTATATCCTAAAAAAGAAACGTCTATACGGACGTTTCTTTTTTTACTTTTCTGTTCCATTTTCATAAGCGAGAATTTTACTTGCTAAGGAAAATTCTTTATCTAAGTCTTTTAAATAAAGATCATTTTCATTTTTACCAACATTCTTATTAAACAAGCCCTGCGCTTGTGTATCAGGAATTCCTTCACGCATTTTTTCTATTTTTAAACTACATACTACCGTTGGTACATTTGATAATACTTCGACTAATTTTAACCATAAATCATCTACTGTAATGTAGTGCTTAATATAATCTAAATTAAATAATAGCTTTTCATCTAATAGATAAGGTGGGTATAAAACACTGCCAGCCCCCGTAGCTAATAATTTCATCGATGGCTGTTCATACTTTTGACTGCACCAATTCCAATCATCATATGCTTTAATCGATCCATCATCATTAAAAGTTATTTCATGGGCTCTTCCCGTGACAATACATTTCGGAAATTTTAAGTACGTTTTATATAATTCTGATAGCATTTCTTTATAGTAAATAACATCATCATCTACTGTAACAATAATATCGTCAGGAAACTCTTGCATAGCATAATAATACTTTTTATGCGGTTTTAGATCTAAGGGAACAAAGCGATATTCAATTCCCCTATCGCGTAATTCAAGAAGAGATGATGGAAGATGACTTTCTTTAATATCATCAGTCAGATAAACTAAAATTTTATCGGCTTTTTTAGTCTGATTAAGCAAACTTTTAAGGCAAATAGATAGTGTATTCAACCTATCCCCATAGCTTGTCAAAGAAACAATTATCCGAGGATTCAATGCCTTTTTCATACTGCTCATCCCTTTCAGTTTAATATTATTAATAATTATCTCTTGATAGCGTTTTATAATAAATTAATATGCTCATTATTTACTATTTTTAAGACCCAATTTATAAACAAAACAAAAAAGCTACAATCATTTCTGATTGTAGCTCAACATGATCTTAATGAAGAAAAATAAATTGTTACACTTCTTAAAGGAGAAGTTTTCGGATCAGTCATCTATATCTTAGTCCATTTTTCTTCCATTGTTAAATCCAAATCTTTAATATAACAAATATCGGTTCAAGTTATCTAATGAGCAACTTTCTTTGCTTTAGCATTAACTCTAATTAGACTAGCAATTTGATCAATATCTGCATTATTTTGGGCAATAATCAGGTCTTTGTTTGAACGTGGATAATCAATCACTTGACCATGATTGGCAGCAAAAGCTTGTAAAAATAATTTACTGCTTCTCCCATTTCCCTCTCTAAAGGGATGAAGATAATTTAATCTATCCAGTAAAAAAGCATAGTCAACATTTGCAAGTTCTTTTTTAGAAGACAATTGTTGTATCTTTTCGTCTATTTCTTCAATTCCAAAATTAATACGAGAATACTCTAAAAACTCTGTCTCTCCTTTAACTAATTCATAATCTCTAATTTGACCAGCCCAATCGTAAAGCCAACCAAACATAATTTTATGAATTTTTTTCAAATCTTCAACACTAGTGATTTTCTTATTCTTTCTCAAAAAAGCCACGGCCCGAATTCCTGAGCCTAAGTATTCTTTTTGTGCTAATTCTGCCGCATCAGTAATATTGAGCTTATTTTTAAGCGTACCATTTGGGTAAAGAAATTTTTGACGATACCATTCAGAATCCTTTTCGGCCTCATTCATTTTCTTCACCCCAAATCCGATCAATTTCACTTTTAATCTCCTTAGATGGATTAATCGCCTCATCAAGTAGCATTAAAATATCCTCTTCATCTGGTTGCCAACCCTCTAAGTGTTCACTTTCTACAACAAATCTAATTTGTTCATACATTTCTGGATCTTCAATATAAATGCCTTGAATCATTTGATTAGTGTCATTAATTTTCAAAGAATAAACTGGATCAAGTAATTCCAGTAAATCTCCTGGTCGCATATTTAAAGATGACGATAATGCCGATAAAATTGCACTTGACCAATTATCTGGATTCTCATTAAGTGCATCTTCTAAATCTTTTTCCATTAAAGAATTACTTTGTGAAATATCCTTTAAGGTTAAATGATGATTTGTAAGTAAAATTGATATTTTTGATAACATAATTGCCCTCGTTCATTTTTACCTTACTATATTTATATATTTTAAATCAAAATTGGATTTTTCACTAAAGAATTACATAAAAAATAGAGAATTAGCACCTTTAGAATTACTAATTCTCTATTTTAATAATTAATCTAAATTCTATTATTCAACTGTAACACTCTTAGCCAAGTTACGTGGCTTATCTACATCAAGGCCCTTATCTTTTGATGCATAATATGCAAGAAGTTGAGCTGGCACAACAGTTAATAGAGCAGACATATAATAGTTAATTGTTGGTAAAACTACATTGTCCCCTTCTCTAGCAAAGTCTTTACCAGCAATAGTAACAACGTTAGCACCTCTAGAAACAACTTCTTGAATATTTCCGCGCGTTAAATCAGCTGTTGCAGGATCATTAATTAAGGCAATTACTGGGGTATCTTTTTCGATAAGAGAAATAGTACCATGCTTTAATTCAGCTGCTGCAAAACCTTCAGTTTGAATATATGAAACTTCTTTAAGTTTTAATGCTCCTTCTAAGGCTACTGCATAATCAATTCCGCGTCCAATGTAGAAAGCATTTCGAGACTTAATTAGGTATTTATCAGCAATCTCTTTCAAACTTTCTTTACTGTCAACAAGTTGCTGCATCCCTTCTGCTGCAATAGCTAAATCATGCTTTAAATTCCAATCTTTAGCTTCTGCTTTATTAAGTGCTTCGCCCAATGCCTTAGCTAGAACTGCTTGAACAGCAATTTGGGCAGTGTATGCCTTAGTAGATGCAACTGCAATTTCAGGACCAGCTTCTAAGAGCATAGTGTAGTCTGCTTCTCTTGATAAAGTTGAACCTTCTACATTAGTAATTGTTAAACTTGGGATATTACGCTTATTAACTTCTTTTAAAACAACACGAGAATCAGCGGTTTCTCCTGACTGAGTTAAGAAAATAAAGAATGGATTCTTACTCATCATTGGGAAGTGATAACCAGCTTCTGAGGCCAAACCAACTTCAGTTGGGATTCCAGTATAATGTTCTAACATTGTCTTACCAACTAAACCAGCATGGTAACTAGTCCCAGCAGCGTAAATATAAATACGATCTGCTTTTGAAATAGAATCAATAATTTTTGGATCAACCTTAACATCATCATTTTCATCAAAATAAGTTTGAGAAATTTTACGCATTACGCTTGGTTGTTCATCAATTTCTTTGAGCATGTAAAATTCGTAAGTTCCCTTTGAGGCTGCATTAGGATCAATATCTAATACATGGGGCTTACGTTCAACCTTTTTACCATCAACAGTTTCGATTGTGTAAGAATCTTTAGTAATGTCACCAACATCACCATCTTGTAAATCAACAAAAGTTTTGGTTTGATCTAAAACAGAAATTGCATCAGAAGCAATAATATTGAAACCATCGCCAAGCCCTAACATCATTGGTGACTTGTTTTTAGCAATAAAAACATGCTCTGGTTCAGTGTTATCAACTAAAAGGAAGGCATATGAACCTTTGACTAATTTCAAAGCTTTTTTAAACGCAGAAAAACCATCTAAATTCTTCTCACGAGCAATCTTACTAATTAATTGGACAACCACTTCAGTATCAGTATTAGAGTGGAACTTTACCCCTTGTAAGTATTTTTCTTTTAATTCGGCATAATTTTCAATAACCCCATTATGAACTAGGTAAAAACGCTTAGTTTCATCAAAGTGAGGGTGAGCATTATCCACTGTTGGCTTACCATGTGTAGCCCAACGAGTATGACCAATTCCTACTAATCCTTGTTCATCAGGAGTTAGTTTTTCTTTTAAGTTAGAAATTCTACCGACTGCTTTTGTTAAATATTCGTTTCCATTTAAGTCATTTAAATATATACCTGCAGAATCGTAACCACGATATTCTAAGTTAGTTAAGCCATTTAAAATAATATCTCTTGCAGGTTTTCCAACAACACCAACAATTCCACACATAAGTTTTCTCCTTTGGTATAGTTCATTTAAGTTAAATGGACTATATTTATTTTGCTGTTATACTAGCAATAATAACCCTATTAAAGAAATTGGTCAAGATGTTTTATCTATAATTGGTCTATATCAAAAGATGAAAAATTGCACAAAAAAAAGACGCTCCATACGGAGCGTCATATCAGTGATTTGGTGCTCATAAAAAATATATAGAAAAGCTTACATTTTTCTTTGCAATCCATTTCATCTTTATTCATCAAATGAAATACGCTACTCCTTCACCTCATTTAAATTAATCACTTCATTAGCCAATTGTTTTATTTCTTCTCTTAGATGATGAGTTACCATTATAACCGTTGTATTCTTCTTTGATAAAATTGCCTTTTCAAGTTTAACACTAGCAGACTTATCTAATGCAGAAGTTGCTTCATCTAATAAATAAATAGGTTTATCTCGCAGAATTTCTCTAGCAAATGAAATACGTTGCTTCTGTCCACCTGATAATTGCTTTCCTTGATCACTCAATACAGTATCCAAGCCATTGGGAAGTTTAGCGACCATATCTTCAAGACCACATTCATGAATAACGTTATTTATTTTAGCATCAGGTATATTTTTGCCTAGAGTCAAGTTCCACTTTAAAGAAGCTGAAAAGATATAAGGATCTTGCTGTAAATATGATATTTTTTCATGTAAGTCATTGTCTGAAATTGCTGAATAGCTTATATCATTCATTTTTATATCACCACTATTATTTCTTAGTAGTCCCGCAACTAAATTAAGAATGGTGGACTTACCGGCAGCTGAATCACCTACCAAGATGTATTTATTATTAAGCTGGAAATCTAAATTTAAATTTTGGAATAGAGGCTTATCGTTTTTAGAATATTTGTATGAAATATTGTTAAATTTTATATTACCTAATTCTACATTTTTAAATATTTGCTCATTATCCTTCTTATCAAATCCTGATTTGAATTTCTGGATAATCGGTTTAACTGATTTGAACTCTTGCCAATTAAAACTAATACCACTTAACTCTGCAAATATAGTGCCAGCAAAGAACTGGGCACCGCTAATGGTTCCTACTGGAGTTAAATTATGCAATATTAGCCAACCCGTTTGTTCCAAAATAATTACCTGACTAATAAATGCCAACCCATTTGTGATAGCCTGTGTAACTCCAGCTGCTTTAGCATATTGTACGGTATGCTTTTTAACATCATCTGAAGACTTATTTATTTTCTTTATGATAGTTTGGGGTAAATTAGCAAGAAAAAGAGTATTAAATCCATTCAATATATCATTTATTGTATTTACTAAACGTTCATTAGCATGAGTATATTCCAATGACTTTTTAGATAATATTTTTGAAAACAAGTTTGGAACAACCCCCATAATGATAGTAAGAATAACTACAGTGATTACTAAACTAAAATTGAAGTAGGCTAATGTTAACATGCCAAAGATTATTTCAAACACTTGCCTGACAATCATTAGAAAATCAGCGATACCAAAATTATTAATTGTAGTTATATCATTGGTTAGCCATGAACTATAGGTAGATACAGTTTGCTTATGAAAAGTAGCGTAATTAGATCTTGATAATTCAGTAGCGATATCTTTTCTAATTAACTTATCTACATTTTGTGAGAATCTAGCTTGTTCAATATTAACCAAACAATTTACTATTGCGTAAACAATGTAGGCTAATCCCATTACTGCAACCCACATAAAGAATTCATTTGCTCTAAATTTTGCAACAGCACTCAAGGCATTTGCGCTAGAGATACCGGCTAAAGTTAGAAAACCTGCATTAACAACTATTAGAAATACCACAAACAGGAATTTCCATTTTAATTTTCTAAAATATTTTAATAATTCCATATATACTCCTTGGTTTATTAAATTTTAATTTAAATAATAAATATAAAATTAAAATGAATCAATATTTTTTTAACAAAAAATAAAATAAAAATCACACCATAAAATCTACTTAAAATTAATCTATTGATGAGTAATTGAGAATATTAAAAGTTCAATTATTAGAAAAATTATGTCATAAACGAAAGCCCGATAGCACTAATTGCACTAAATGGTCAAAAAAGTATTACTTTTTGTAGAAAACCGGTAATACTTTTTAGAATTCTTTGTATCTCTTTGATGTAGTTTAAATGTAGTATATTTAAAGCTTATTGCAAAATCACTGATATAGTTCTTTTAAAAATAATTCCATCAACTTAAAGAAAGTAACAAATAAATTAGCTTGGGGTCATTTGGGGGTCAAATAAAAAATTGCACAAAAAAAGACGCCCCATACGGAGCGTCATATCAGTGATTTGGGTGAGATTCGAACTCACGACCCACGGTTTAGAAGACCGTTGCTCTATCCAGCTGAGCTACCAAACCAATTCCTTAACAGAACATATTCTAGTATAGGGAAAAGGAACTTATATGTCAATTACTTTTTTGAATTTTTTTGATTTTAATTTAAATTTTTTTATCTACCCCACCTTTGGAGATATAAAAATAAGGAATAGCAGCTGATATTTGCCATTCCTATTTCTCTAAATTAACTTATAATGCTTACATGCATTAAAGATGCCGTCTGCGTCAATATCAGTAGTTACATAGTCTGCAATGCGCTTTACTTGCTCTTCGCCATTCCCCATTGCAACTCCAATTTTAACAGCTTTTAACATTTCTAGATCATTTTCGCCATCACCAAAAGCCATTGCATCTGCTAAAGTTTGACCTTGTAGTTCTAGATACGTTTCAATACCAGCTAATTTACCACCGTCTTTTGAGATGATATCTACTGCATATTCATTCCACCAACTTAATTTACAATTAGGCAAATCATTCACTAAATTCTTTAATTTTTCTCGATCTCCATATGCAATAAATTGATAGACCTTTTCTCCGTGATATTCACCAACGGGTGCAACCTTACTTGAAACAGCTTTTTGAGCAGCTACCACCTCATTAGTTACAAAATTAATATACGGACCCTCTTTACCAATCGTAGTAATTGGAACAGTTTTTTCTTTAATTAATTGGACCATTTTTTCAGTATCCTTCTCATCAATTGGATTACCAAAAATTTCTTTTCCATCTAAACAAAGTTGACCATTCATCGTCAAATAACCATCAAATTTCAAATCCTTGACTGGTAATTTTTTCAATTGACTCATATCACGGCCTGTAGCTAGCACTAATTTATAGCCATTTTCATGTAAAAGCTTAAGTGCCTTCCTAGTACTTTCTGGAACGCTATCAGTTTTATGAGAAACTAATGTCCCGTCCACATCAAAAAATATTGTTTTTACCAAATCCTCTCACCTCTATCTTTTCAATTATATCAAAAATGCGCTTTCAAAACCGAAAGCGCACCTTTTAATTATTTATTTTTCAAATTTTAGTCAACAGCTTTAGCAATTGCAGCGTTAACAGCAGACTGTTCTTTCTTAACTAAGTTAACCTTAGTTTCAATTACCTTAGTATCCATCTTGATTTCACGAGTTAAGCCTGGAGTATTGATCTTTGGTTCAAAGAAGTCTTTGAATTGATTCAATCTTTCTTCAGTATGGAAAATATTTGCAGTTACAGTAATAAAGGTTGCAAATTCCATATCTCCACCTACAGTTGCTTCAAGCCATGGCCACTCTAATCTAATCCAGTTCCAAGCTTGTTCTTGACCAAATGGATTAGCTAAAACATTACGGTACCATGCACGTAAGTCTTGTGGCTTAATAATTTCGGAATTTTCAAAGTCATCAACAATTGCATCAATGATTTCAGGCATTTTAGTTGAAGTAATACCAGCACACAAGTCTTGCTTCAAACTTGCATCAGAAGTTTCTTGATACTTCTTAAGAAGTTTATCAAATAAAGTCATGTTACCAAAGTTCTTAACCTCGTTAACCAAAACAGCACTTCTAATATCAGCGGAAATACCCTCTAAGTTATCCGAATTTTCTGAATAAATAGTGTGCAGACCGTTAATTGTCTCATCATTACCAGCATATAAGGAAGCTGCAACAACATATGGTCTAGTTAAATTATCATCATTAGATTCACCAGCTTTTGGAAGTAATCCTAGACGCTTAACTTGTTTTTCAGAAAGTAAATTATAAAGCTTCTTTAGATCCTTTTCTTCCTTAGAATCTGGAGTTACAAAATTACGTAAAGTAGTCATAATTCTGTATAAAGCATTGTTTACAATTGGTGAAGTAGAATCTGCAAATTTAGGAAGAAGTGGAACAATGTCTGCATAAGACATATGACCGCCTTCTGCTAATAATCTGAAGTCTTGTAGTAACTGTAATTTATCAACCGCATCTAATTCATCAATGTGGTTCAAAATATCATCAAGTAAGGTCTTATCATATTTAACAATAAAGTCTGAATTGTTGCCTACATTTAAACGGAATGGAACACCGTTGTCAGCAATTAAATCAGCATAGTCACCAACAACTAATTTTTCATCCTTCATAATCTTTGGAACAGCAGCATAGTTTGAATTTAGTGGAATTTGCCACTTACGTCCTACTTCCTTACCTTCACCGATAAAGAATTGTTTTTGAGTTAAAACTAACTTACCATCTTCAACTTTTGCATTTACTACTGGGTAACCTGGTTGTTCAAGCCATGAATGCATAATCGCACCAATGTCTAAGCCGCTTGCTTCTCCAAGCGCCTTCCATAAATCATCCCCAGTTGCATTACCATATTTATGAGCAGCAAAGTAGTTCTTCAAACCTTCACGAAGAGCTTCATCTCCAAGTAAGGCACGAACCATTACTAACATTCTTGATCCCTTTGCATAAACAATGGCTGAGTCAAATAAGGCATCAATTTCAGCTGGATCATTAACCATAACATGAACAGATTGAACACCGTCTGTTGCATCCCTTTGGAGAGCTGCTGGAACTTCTGAAGTTTGGAACATTTCCCAAATCTTCCAATTTGGTTCTAAGGCATCAATAGCCACATATTCCATCATATTAGCAAAACTTTCGTTAAGCCATAGATTATCCCACCACTTCATAGTTACTAAGTCTCCGAACCATTGGTGAGCTAATTCATGAGCAATAACTGTAGCAACTAATTGCTTCATTTCTAATGAAGTGTTGTCAGGATCAAGTAATAAGTATGCTTCACGATAAGTTACACAGCCCCAGTTTTCCATCGCACCAGCTGAAAAGTCAGGAAGTGCTACTTGATATGAATGCTCTAATGGATATGGAGTTTCATAGAAATCTTCAAAGAATTCAATTGAACGCTTAGCAATATCTAAGGCAAAATCTAATTCTTTTGCTTGGTGAGCTCTTGTAGCAAAAACACCAATTTCAACGCCAGATTTTGTCTTAGTCAATTTTCTTTGCATATCACCAAAGACAAAAGCAACTAAATAACTAGACATACGTAGAGTTGGTTTAAAGTAGTGAACACCATCTTTAAACTTCTCTTCTGGTTGGTTAGAAATAATACTTTCACCAGTTTTTTCATCAAACTTAATTGCAAGTGCAAAAGTAGCTTTTGCTTCTGGTTCATCAACACATGGGAAGGCTTGACGAGCAAAGGTGGTTTCAAATTGTGTACCAATTAATTGCTTCTTTTCACCATCAACTTCGTAGTAAGAAGGATAGATTCCCATCATTGTATCAGTCAACTTACCTTCGAAGTCAACTTCAATTTTCATCTTACCTACTTTTCCAGCTTCAATATTAATTACTTCATCTTTATCGTTGTAATTAAAGTCAGCCTTCTTTTGATCTACTCTAACAGAGGTAATCTTTAAGTACTTTTGATTTAGCTTGACTAATTCTTCTTGTGCTTCACCGATTACAACAGTCTTACCATGAAATCTCTTCTTTTCACGACTAATATCTAAATAGATATCATAGTGTTCCGGATAAAAAGTTTCATAAAAGCGTTTTACTTCTGTCATATTTTGACCTCCAATATTTTAACTTCTCAACTATTTATTATAAGAAATTAAAATCTTACTTACCAGTTTTTGGATTAAATTAAAAATAATTTAGGCTATCCTACATAATTTAAAATATTGTTTCATTCTTCTTTTATTCAATTAAAACTAGTAAAATAAAAATTAAGAGAAAAGACAAAAAAGGAGTGCTTTTTATAATGAAATATAATCAATATGGTTATCTAAAAACAGACTTTGACCAAATGGTTAAAGAACTACAATCTATTAACTTCTTACCTAATGATTGGAAAGAAAATAGTTTTTCCGGCCTTTTAGCAACACTAGTTGAAAACTCCGTTGCCGAAGCCAAAACTTATGGTGCAAAAGAAGCCAAATTAGCAGAATTTGCAGTTAGCGATCATAAAAATTTAAAAGATTTTCTAGCTGAAAATCCTAATTCAATTTCACGTAACCAATTTTATAATATTGCCTTGCAATTACTCGGCTATCATGTTGGCTACGATTATGACTTAAATGATCCATTAGCACGAATGAAGGCTAATGCCCTTCCTTATACTGATCAAGAAGAAATTGATCGTAATGAATTAGTTAAAGTCTTCTACCGCCTACTTAACACTCGCGCTAAAAATGGCCAAACTTTCATTGATAATATGGCTGGCAAAGGTTACTTCACCCAGTTCTACGGTAATAATAAATTTATGTACTTTAATGGTAAGTCACTCCCAGTTTTTGATATGAGTAAGGTTATTCGTGAAGTGGTCTACGTTGAAAGTGATCTTGATACTGATGAAGATGGTAAACCTGATTTACTTCAAGTCACCGTCTTTCGTACTTACCAATCAAACAACTTTAAGTTTCCTGCTCTCTATACAGCAGATCCGTACTTTGGCGGAATTATTGCTAATGAAAAACGAAACCACAATGTAGATGTCAATCTAGAAGACGCTACTAAGAGTACTTACCCTAAGTATGAAGCAATGCCTACTGCTAAAGCTCAAAAACCTGCTAGTGAAGATCAAGCCGCTACAGAAGAAGCAGTACACAAAGCAGCCTATTCTCTAAATGAATATTTATTAGCACGTGGATTTGCCAATGTTTATGCTGGTGCAATTGGAACACGCGGTTCCGACGGTTTAAGAATTACTGGCGCACCAGAAGAAACTGAAAGTGCTAAAGAAATTATTGAATGGCTTCATGGTGACCGCATTGCCTATACTGACAGAACTAGAAAACATGAGACAAAAGCTTCATGGTGTAATGGAAATATCGGGATGACTGGTCGTTCATACCTTGGTACTCTTCAAATTGCAATTGCTACTACAGGCGTAAAAGGACTTAAAACTGTAGTGTCTGAAGCTGCAATTTCTTCTTGGTATGATTACTACCGCGAGCATGGTTTAGTCATTGCTCCAGAGGCTTGCCAAGGAGAAGACTTAGATATGCTAGCTGAAACTTGCCAGTCTAATCTTTGGGATGCAGGTGACTATCTAAAAATCAAGCCTAAATATGATGCAATGCAAAAGCGTCTTTTAGAAAAATCAGACCGTGAAACTGGCCAATATTCTGATTTCTGGGAAGCTAGAAATTATCGTCATCACACTGATAATATTAAATGTTCTTGGATTTCAGTTCATGGTCTTAATGATTGGAATGTTAAGCCTAAGAATGTTTATAAAATTTGGCAAAAAGTTTCTAAATTACCAATCGCACATAAACTATTCTTACACCAAGGTCCGCACTACAACATGAATAATCTTCTTTCCATTGACTTTTCTGATTTAATGAACCTCTGGTTCTGTCATGAATTGTTAGACATTAAAAATAATGCTTACAAGCAATGGGAAGATGTAATGATTCAAGATAATCTACAACCAGATATCTGGCATGAAGAACCAACTTGGAATAATGAATTAGGTAAAAAAGAAATTTACTTCCCAGATAAGAGTGGCAGCCTCTTAAAAGATGGCGGAGAAGATAATGATAAAGTTTCATTTACAGACCAAGGTGGAAAAATCTTTAAAGAAGCTAAAATTTCTGAAGGAAAATGGCAGTACGACTTCATTTCTGGAGAAGAAAAATGGCTTGATCAACAATTGCGCTTTGTAACTGATGAATTCATTCATACTGTTATAGTAGTTGGTCGTCCTAAGATTAAAATGAGTGTTTCTACCTCTCTTCCTAAAGGCCAAATTTCTGTAGCTTTAGTTGATCTAGGTACTAGAAAACGTCTCACTCCAATTCCTAAGTCATTTAATGATCAAATTCAAGAATTGGGTTATCGCTTCGGCACCGAGGTAATGAAGGAATTCGTTCCTGATAAAGAAACTAAGGCTAAATTAATTACTAAAGGTCACATGAATGTTCAAAACTATGCAGATATGAAACATGCCGAAAAAGTTGAACCTGGTAAATTCTATGACTTAGAATTTGAACTACAACCTACCTTCTATCGCTTGCCAGCTGGTGCCCGATTAGGTTTAATTATCTACTCAACCGACCAAGGGATGACCAAGCGCCCATTAGAAGAAGAAACTTATACTATTGATTTAGATAAGACACAATTGATTTTTCATGAACTTTAATGATTGATAAGATCTCTAAATAAAGTTTATATAAGATAGAAAAAAGTGGTTAGTATAACTAAAACTAACCACTTTTTTCTATTTATTTATCTTTATATCTTCGACCGTATCTCGAATCATACTATAATAATCGATCCTCTTTAAAATCTCTATAATCATATCACGAATTTTAGTATTATTTGAAAAGACCGACTCATAATATGTACCAATAATTCTATAAAAACCAATTACTGGATCGACAGGTAATGTTTTTAAAAATTCAATTGCTACTTGCGCATATTTTTTCTCAGCATTTTGATGATAGCAACAATTTAAATAATTAACAGCAATTAAAGCAACAAATTGCAAAGTGAACGTATCATTCTCCTTGTTCTTTTCATATGCTGTGAAGGCAGACTTGACTAAATAAAAAGATTCATTTATATCTAGCATAACTACAGCTTGGCTTAGATAATGATATGCAGGACGATTCCAATCTTCATCCAAGATTACTGACTTTATTTTTCGTTTCATAGCTCCTGAAACAAATCTATTACTGTGATAGATCCAAGCATAGGCATTCTCCAGTCGAAATCTCAGATAAAAAGGTATCTTCCCCCCCCGATTTTCTAATTCTTTCTTAATTTTATCTAGAGCAGATATATCTTTCTTATTTTGGGCAAAACTAATTTGATTAATTATTTCAAAATTCGGCTCAGTCTCAGATTTTTGAAAATTGAGCAACGAAAAGAAATGAACAACATCCATATGATGAGCAGAAAGAATATTAATTAACACCTGAACATCAACAGCATGTACCCCTCTTTCAATTTTTGAATAAAATGATTCTGAAACAACGCCAGCTGTCATTTCCGTTTGTGTTAATCCGGCTTGTAACCTCATTTGTTTTAAAGCTTCGCCTACTGTCATTAAAATCACTCCTCATTATTTTTGTCCGTCTTCAATATTTAAAAAGCATCTAATGTCTACTATATTCGACATCAGATGCTTTTATCAAGAGAGTACTTTTAGCTCAGTATCTATTCCTAATGATTTCCAGGTACTCTAAAGTATCAAATTGGGTCATCATTAAACCAAAGGTAAGTAAAAATGGATTGCTTGTTATGCGCGCAAAGGACGTTTCAGTAAGACTAACACACAAAAAAGCAATCATTGCAGGGATAAATTCCCAGTATTTTAATCTAAGAAGATTCCAATTTGCTAGACCGTAGTAAGATAAAAAGACTGTTGTAGCAATTACCCCATTAGTAAGGAGCAAAGACACTTGTCCCATATCTAAATTATACTCAGCATTATTAACAAAAGCTGCTCCCCATTTTATTCCATATTCTTCTAAAAACTTAGAACCCAGACTTAATCGGTTAGAGACAAAAAGGTCAAAAATTTTAACAAAGGGATTATGGGGACTAATTCTATACCAGTAAATAAAAAAGATAGAGAGTCCTAACATTATCACCGGTAAAAGTAATACAAAATATTTTAACCACCGAGTAGAATAAAACCTATGATTTTCTATAATTATCCATACAAATATAAAAATCATAAAAGCCCAAATACAGGTTCGTGAATGTGATAAGAATAAAATAATTAAAAAGATACTGCCAAGACCAAACCAAATAAAACGATTAAAAAAGCGATATAAGATTGCTAGTTCTAGTAATAAAACAAAACTATTAATTCCTAAAATATTCGGATTAGCAAATCCAAATCCAAATTTCCATTGATGTGTTACTGGGTTCCAAACATTTAATGTAGCCCAATGATTTAATACCAAAATTGTAAATCCATAGCCTGCTAATCGAGCAACAAAATCAGTAATAAATATTTGAGGAAATCCAGCAACCGGTAAAATAAAAAATAATAGATAGAGAGCTGTCAGTCCACCAAAAGCTACTCCAGAAGAATGAAGGGACATTTTAACAATAATTAAAATTCCAATAGATACAGTAAATAAAGCTATATTCTTCTTACTCTTAATTACTGCTGTTAATCCTATTACTATCAAAAGAAATAGGCAATCTTTGCTAATGAGAGTAAATAGGCCACTTATTTCGGGATGTAAGACAACTAATCTAGTTGGGCCAATAACATGTAGAAAGATAAATATCGCATAAATAGCTCTAGCCAAATATTGCATCCCTTTATAAAAGCCAGAGTCTAACGGATACACATCTAAAGAAGTGTTAGATCCCAAATTTAAACCTTCTTTCTTTTACTTAAAGTAAGATTTTCCATATTGAAGCTTTTAGAAAACTTACTCATTATCTTTAAAGTAATTACTCCAAACCAACTTATTAATGAGATGGTCAACAAAATAGTTAACCAACCTGGTGTTTTAAAAGATAAAATTGCTGTATTTTTTCCTACTTCAGACATTACAAAAGGCATACCAATTGGATTTACATTAGGATCTAATTTCTTATTATTAAACTGTAACTCTGACTGATGATACATAAATATAGGCAGCAAAATCACTTCTTTTTTCTTGCTATACCAGCTAAGCTTGAGACGCCCACCTTTTAGTACTTCTTTATTAAAATTCTTATTAACGTTTGGGTTTATTATATTTGCTTCATTATTATGAATCTCATCACTTGGCATATCCTTCTGAATTGGTAAATATTCGGAAGGCATAGATATGTGATCATCAATATATTTTTGTAATGTTACTTCACCAATGGAATTTTCTTTTACCCGATGATCAGTAAAGAGATAATTTGCAGAAAGATTAGAGAGAATTATCCCTACTAATGCAAGTCGAGCTAAATTACCAATATTTTTATCATATTTTTTAGAAAGTTCTGAAATCGTAATCCCAATTGCTGCAAACAGTAATGGATAAGCTACAGTAGTTAGTCTATTAGGAAATTGAAAGGTGGACTTAAGTATTGGAAACCTATTTTCAATAATTGACCAAGGAAATAGCTGAGAACTTAAGAATAAAAAAATTAGCCCTTCAATAGTAAACAAATTATTTAGCTTCGACTCTTTAAAATTAGTTACTACATAACACAATTGGACAAAAAAGAGTACGATAATCGAATCTAGAATAGTATTCCAAACGGAAACTAATCCTACTGTTATTGCAGTTGAAGTTAAAGGATATGCAAATGTAGCAGAAACATGATTAGTTGAGTATAGAAGAGCAAATGTGCCCCAAATATTTGCTGTTAGGACCATGAATAACGCAATTGCTTTCAACAAAGTAAGCCATAACATTTTTTTATGGTTACTTTGATATAATCCATAAACAAAAAATGGGATTAAAGTTAAAACACACAAAACTGTCGTTAACAGGTGCACCTGCGCTACAACTGCTACAATAGTACCTAAACCAACCCAGTTAAACTTTCCTTCATCATTATTAACTAAATCAATTGCCTCAATTAAGACAAATGGTATTAAAATTCCTCCCCACGTACTGAAGGAATTTGAACTAGTCCAACTAGATACATACCCAGTTGTTAAAAACAGTAATGTGATAATAGTTGCCGTCACTCTGGAAGTTTTGAGTTTTAAATTAAGCTGATACATCCCATAGCTACCAACTAAAAATACTATATAGGTTGTCAGGACCTGGAACTTAAACCAACTTCCGGTAATAAATAATAAAAATCCTAGTATATAAGAAAAGAACGGACCATAAAGTGCATTTACCACCCTTCCAGTTTGTCCAAAACCATAATTCATTTGAAAGTAAGAAAAATTATGATTTCTAAACTGTTCAGCTATATCAAAGAATCGATTGAAGTGAAAGGGTGTATCACTAAGATTTACACCTGCTTTTATTTGAAATTGCGGAATCAGTAAGATTGTAGCAAGAATTAATCCTAAAGTTAGAGGAATAATAGTATCGAAGGACTTACGTTTTATCATTGATATCTTCCATCCTTCCTTAGACTTTTCTCTTTTTAATGCGATTGCAGTAATATTTAACTCCCATAATTATTACTGCCGCCCAGCTCATCATTGTTAAACCAAATAGAATTTTAAATAATATTGGTGTGTTAAATGACAAGATAGCTTGATTCCTACCTCGTTTTGATGACACTTCAGGTAATCCAATTTCGTTTACCTTTGGCGTTACCTTTTTACCATTAACAATTAATTCAGACTGTTTGTACATAACAAGTGGCAATGATCGTTTTTCTGTATTGTCACTATTCCAACTTAATTGAAGCTTACCACCTGGTAAAACTTCTTTTTTGTAATCATTATCACTATCTTTTCCTAAATATTTCTCTGTAAGCCCAGATACATTCCACGCTAGCATCTTCTTTTGCAGTGGTAGATAATCTGGATTATTAGGATAGTTATTTTCAAGATAGTTATTTAGATTACGACCCCTCATTTGCTGAACTAGCGCTATATTTCCTTGTGAGTCATTAACTTTACGCATATTTTCACGAAGATCAGCCCTAAAAACAAATATGATTACAAAGGCTAAGAGGCAATTTGCTAACACGCCCATTTTAAATCCAGAATTTTTATGAATATGACTAATTGTCAATCCAATTCCACTAAACAATAAGGGAAAAGCAACAATAGTTAATCTATTCGGAAACTGAAAATAATTATTAACAAATGAAAAATGATTTTCTAAATATGCCCAAGGAAAGAAATCAGAACTTAGGAATAAAAAGACTAGTCCCTCTACTGTTAAAAATGTGTTTAGTTTTTCTTGTCTAAAGTTTAATAAAACATATACCGTCTGTACTCCAAACAAAACTAGTACTACTTCTTGAATCTTAACCCAAGTAGTAATTTCGCCAAACCAGAGTAGATGAACTGCAGTTGATGAAGGGGAAAAGCCAAGTGGTGCTGAAATTAAATTGCTTGGATATAAGGTTAAATAAGCTCCCCACACATTAGCAGTTAAACATAAGCAGAGCCCAACCGCCTTAAAAGCATCGATCCACATTTTCTTTTTATCCTTGGTATTAATTAGTCCATAAATAAAAAATGGAATTAAAGATAGAATTGCAAAAAAAGTACCAAGCATGTGAACTTGAGCAAGTACTGCTACTGTGATACCCAAGCTAATCCAGTTAAAATGCTTAATTCGATCATTATATAAAGAAAGCCCCTGCATTAAGATATAAGGCATTAAAGCTGCTCCCCATGCTTGAAAACTAGTAGAGCGTGCCCAATAGCAGATATATCCAGTTAGTAAGAATATTGTAGTTACTAAGAGGGATGTAATTCTTGACATTTTAAGCTTTAAAGACAAGCGATACATCCCAATTCCGCCAATCAAGAATAGTAAGTATACCAGCATAATTTCAAATTGAAACCATGACTTAGATATTAAAACTAATCCGCCTAAAAAGTACGCAAAAAAGGGACCATAGAATGCATTTACAATTCTTCCATTTGTCCCCATGCCATAATTCATTTGAAAATAAGAAAAATTATGATTTTTTAGTTGCTGTGCGGTGTCATAAAATCTCCCAAAATGAAATATAGTATCTGGCTCAGAAATTCCTACTTTACTCACGAGTTGTGGCAGTAAAAACACTGTAGTAAGCAACAAAGTGAAGATCACCGGAATAAGATAATCTATCCCGGTGATCTTGTTAAAATTATATTTTTTCATAAAAATACTTATTCCTCCAAAAAAGCACATTAAATCGGCTTTTTCATCGTATCATTCAGCTTTTTTATAAATATGCTTTTCTGCAAAAATACCATTTTATGATCAATGCTAATCATTATCTTCTTTTAAACGTATACTTTCAGATAGTTGGCTAACCATATTTTCATAATTATGATTATTAATGTACTTAACTATTTCATCAAGGGTAGCCTCGCCTAACGTACTTCGATAAGAAAAAATTCGATATGCACCATCTGGCTGAATTGAATAGTCAGTTAAACCATTTCGATTATTTTCAGCATCAATTATTACTTGAGGATGCTCATTAATAGCATCAACTTTATGTGATTTGCCATTTTCTATTAAATGTTGCCAATTTCTATCCTTATATTTCATAGCTGCATAAACTATTACTGCCGCATTTTTCTGCTGCAGTGTAAGACTTGAAACTTTTAGCTTACTTACTCTTTTCGACATTGATTGACTCGGATTAGTTGAATGGCCAGTTATTTTAGCAGTTGCCTCTTGGACACTATTTTGATTTGTCGCGAAATAATATGCTGCTCCAGAAGCAATTACCGCAACCACTATCCCGATTACCGCTATTATCTTTTTATAATCTTTTTTCGGATGAGTCTGATCTTTATAAATTTGACGTGAAGGTTGAGAATATTCTATTTGATCAACTTTTTTACCACATTCTGGGCAAAAATCAGTATTAGGTTTTAGTGGATGACCACAATTTGTACAAAATTTATTCATCTATTATTTTCCTTAATAATCTGCATCTGTGTCTTCATCAGTATCATTTGTATCTTCAGGTTCATCCGATGAATCATCTGTATTTTTCTCATCTTCATCAGAATCTTTCTTATTTGACTCAGACTTTGACTCCTTCTCTACTTGTTTAGTTTGCTCATCAATAATAGATGGCAGTCTATCTTTATTATTTTTTATTTCATTCAATATCTCATTAATTTCTTGTTGATATGGCTTAAATTTTTTAACTAAGTCAGCTTTTGACTTATTCTTTTTATATCTATCTTCGTCAATACTTATTCCTGGAGCCACTATTTGAGTTGTATACTGGTCACTATCCCCGTTTAAATAAACTATTTTGTAATGACTTGTTGCTACGTTAGAAGCGATACTGTAATAGGGCTTCCCTTTATAAGTATGGCTATATAATCCGCTAATGTAATCATCAGTTGGTATTTTACTTACATCACTATTATCTTTTTCCAGAATAGCTTTAATATTGTTTATTTTATCTTTAGGAGTATCGCCACTAAATTCATCCAAATAAGCTGCTACAACCATTTCTTCATTGCTAAACGTTCCATCTGCCTTACTACTTTTAGCGTTTTTCTTTGTAGAACTTGTATTTGAAGTAGCTTTTACTCCACCGTCAGTTTCTCCAGCAATTTTCTTAACTACGGGACTTATCTTCGTAGTATATTTATTGAATATTTCTTTTAATTCAGACTTAGGTGTGACAGTCGTGCCATCGTTAGTGACTTTTACTTCACTAGGTTTAACTTCAACATCTACATCTCCATAATCATTAGAAACATTATAGGTAGTTGAAGATTTTTTAGTCGCAGTCAACGTATCATCTTTAAAATCCTTTACAACAGCATCAACTAATTCTGATGTCGAGGTTACATTTTGACCATTCTCATAATTTTTTCTTGCATATGCCATGTATCCCATTAACATCCAAATTGCATTAGAATAATCCTTGTTTTGAGAATCCTTGTTTTTATCGGTATTCTTTTCAACCGTTGAATGCTTCTTTTTTGTGCCTTTTTTAGAATGAGCAGTCACAGCTGCCTGATCATTATGTTGATTATAGAAATAAAATCCCGTAATCCCACCGACTAGTAATAATAAAATGCAACTTGCAATAACTATACCCAACTTAGATTTACGCTTTTTTGAAATTTGCTGTACTCTTTGAGTATGATTTACTCTCTGATTTGCTTTTTACTGTGAACTTTAAAACCACAATTTGGACAAAAATCTGCATCTTGCTTTAAAAGATGACCACAATTTGGACAAAATTTCTTTTTCATTCTTTACCCCTCAATAAAAAAAGCTGAATAAAAATTCAGCTTTATTCTCTATTAAATTTGTTGATTAGTAATTCCAAAATTAAAATATTTACTAATATCAACATTAAATGCTTGTTGAACTTGGGTAATGAGTTGTCCTTTAAAAATCATATAAGCTATTGCAATGGATACAGCTACAATAATTAAATAAAGTATTACACCATAAAAATAATCTTTGTTGCCAGCATAATCTTCTCTAATAGCGAATGCAGCTGCAATTACATATAAAATTGAGGATAAAATCATTAATAATACGATTGGCATTGTTGCAGTCTTAAGACTTGTAAAACAGAAAAAAGCTAAAATTGCTACAACGAAAACATTTATATTACTTAGTTGAACGATTTTATTAATGTAGTTAAAAATATCTATTGATTCACTATATACAAACTTATGTGCAATATATGATCCTGCAATAACACCAGCACCCATAATTAATACCAAGAAAAAGATATCAAAGCCTAAACTATGAATAAAACTATTGATTTTTTCTTGAGCAAAGTTAGGCAAATTTATCGGAATTGAACTATAAACTATTTTCTTAATGCCAGCACTCATTGACCAAGCAAAAAGAATCATTTCAAGTAGTAAAACAGCAATCCCATACCACTTTTCTCCCTGTTGTTCTGCACTTGGAGTTTTCCAAGATGTTATAAACCATTTCCCCAAACTTTCCTTATCAAAGTTTTTTACAGCTTCACTTATCTTTTCAAAAGTCTGACCAGTCTGCTGTTCAGAGGATTGAGCAGCCCGATAAGCTCGTCTATCCGCAGATGGTATTTCTGAGACAGCTGGTTCTTCTACGCCTGAATTATTTAAAGACTCCGTACTAGGATTTTGCATATTATCTAATGGAACATTTCTAATATCAGTTCCACAAGAAGTACAAAAATTTACTTCAGGCTCCATTTTAGCACCACAATTTGGACATGTTTTCACTATCTTTTCACTCTTCCCATTTAAATTAAATACAAAATTTATTATATAAGACACGATTTGCGTTATTTATTTAATCTGCAAATTTACCATTTTTGTCTACAGAGATAAATAATTATCATATCCAATAATTTTCGTAAATTGCAATAATAAATTGAACACTTAAGCTGCTTGATAGATGTGATC
>OFFY01000988.1_pt1 | contig 26270 bp, 24 predicted proteins | sample 1521481 | NCBI WGS metagenome assembly OFFY01 (sample SAMEA3504117, study PRJEB24116) | mouse gut metagenome | biome: mouse gut; feature: mouse-associated habitat; material: faeces | place: Denmark | collected 2011
GGCGGATTACCGATGATTTCTGGGATCAGTGGGATCTGCTGCGGAATATGTTTGACAGATGTGAATTGTGGCAGAATCATGTGGCTCCCGGTTCTTATCCTGACTGTGACATGCTGCCGATTGGGAAACTGGGCGGCGGATTCGGGAACGGAGAGTGGGATACCCGTTTTACCAGGGACGAACAGATCACAATGATGACATTATGGTCTGTATTTGGTTCGCCGCTTATGGCAGGGGCAGAGCTGACGAAGCTGGATGAGTGGACGCAGTGGCTCCTTACCAGGAAGGAGATCCTGAAACTGGTCTCAAATGAATATGTGGGAAGACAGTTTGAGAAAAATGAGGAGTATGCCATCTGGAGCTGCCGTAAGGAAGGCGAACGGTATCTGGCGTTTTTCAATTTCATGGAGGAGGCCAGGCAGGTTTCCTGCTGCCTGGAGGAAGTAGAGCAGTTTGCGGGAAGAACATCAGGAATCTCCAGGGCTGTGGAACTCTGGAGCGGCAGGGATATTGCGTCTGCAGGAGGGGTGCTGACGGATCTTGTGCCTGCCCATGGGGCCAGGCTGTTTGAACTTCTGGACTCGTGACAGGGAGATTCAGAGGGCCGTATCAGATGGAAAAACCGGAACAGGGAACACCGGGAGGGAAGCGGAATGAAGATTGGAGAAGCGCAGGGGATCTACAGGGAACAGGTCAGGGCATATCAGAAGGAGAAGGCGTCGGTGTCAAAGCAGCTTCAGAACCTCCGCCGCCGGATGGAGGCGCATCCGGAGGGAAAGGAGCAGTATGAGTCCGAGGCTGCCACCCTGGAGCTGACATTGGAGACCCTGCAGGAGAAGCAGGAAGAGTATCAGAATTATTTAAGCGATCTGGCAGAGCAGTACTGCGCCTACTGGAATGCCACGGTGGGGGAACAGCAGGCGGACGCAGCGGAAGAGTATGCGGTGGATATGGCCAAAATTATGGAGGTGGCCCGCCGTATCATGAGGGGAGCCATTGTACCTGCGTCAGACGAGCAGAAATTAATGGAATACAGTGAAGAAATGTACCAGACAGCGAAGAACATAGGTGCCATGGTACAGCGGCAGAAGAAGGAGAAATACGATTCTCTATGGGAGGACGAGGAGGAGAAAGCATATGAGGATCCCGGGGAAACAGCGGAAAACGGGGAAGTGATGTCCGAGGGGCCCGGGGTGGTGGAAGCGGCAGAGACCGTGGCTTCGGTGACGGCGGAAATGTGACGGGCAGGGGAAGACAGCGTTTTGATTTGGCATTTGTTCTAAACATTTGCCGGTCAGGGAGAGAACAGGAAGGGCAGCTTCAGGACAGGAGGACGGCATGAACAGGATTCTGCTGATAGACGACAGGGAACTGGGCGCTCTGATTCAAAAGAGCGTCCTGTAGGAAAACATAGAAGCCGACTGCTGTTACCTGGGGAGGGACGGTCTGGCAAAACTGGAAGAGAATAACTATCAGCTCGTCATACTGGACATTATGATGCCGGAGCTTGATGGGATTGTTGGGGCTGGCGGCAAGTTTGGGCAGGGTGAGGAGGGAAGAGGAGTGAGCTGTTTATCTCCATAATGACCTTTGCAATGGGCGATGTAAAGCCGCCCATTTTCCATATGGTAAACGAGGCGGTCTTGCATCGTTGATGCGGTGTCTTTCCCGGCTTTCAGGTCCTGGACGGATTTCTTCACATAAGCCATATTTAGCAGATGTATTATGGCCAGGGTAGATTTTGGCTATTTTACGTATTTTTTCTGCCTCCTTGTGCTAAATAATCAGATCGGCAATCTCTGAGAAGTTAATCAGCAAATCGTCATAGATATTAACCTTGATAACGGAATCAAAGGGATACTGGACGCTTACGATATCAGCCTCAAAATAATTTACGGTCACGGTCTTCCGGCGGGGATCCACAATCCAATACTCACGGACTCCGGCGTTTTTGTAGTAGAATGCTTTACGGATATATTCGTCTGACGGATTGCCGGGGGAGACAATCTCGATGATAAAATCCGGGGCGCCGTTACAGCGCTTTCTATCCAGTTTGTTTTTATCGCACACAATCATGATGTCGGGCTGTACCACCGTGAGGGGACGGTCTGACAGTTTTACATCGAATGGAGCGGGGAATACCTGGCATTCTCCCCCTTTTTTCCGGAGGTAGTTGCGGATGGATACAAGCAGCTCCGTGAGGAGTGTCTGGTGGATTTGCGACGGGCTGGCCATGTAATAAATCTGGCCGTCAAATACTTCCGCCCGGACATCTTCCGGGAGGGCTTCATATTGTTCTAAGGTGGTAATTTGAAATTGAGGCTGTGCCGACATGGATAACGCTTCCTTTCCTGAGTATTAGGCTTTCTATTTTATGCAGATTATACCAGAGTCTACAGTATAAAACAATGGATTTGTGAAGCATTATTTTCTGAATATTAATGCGTCTTTATTTTAAGGAAACATTTTATGAAGCAGCATGGTTTCAAAACGGTGGTGCTGAATTTTTTCCATTATTTGCCTGATTTGTGCTGAATGATCCTCTACGAGGATGCCTCTTCCTTTATAATTTTAAAAGAAACAAGCTCTCCGGTATTTTTCGCATGGGGACCGCCGCAGATTTCCTTAGAATATCCGGGGATTGTGTACACTTTTACCATTTCGGCATATTTCTCCGAAAAAACGCCCACAGCGCCTTCTTCATAAGCCCTCTCAGGAGTCATTTCTTCCAGAATGACATCAATCCTTTTCCGGATAACCTCATTTACGATATCCTCGACTCTCTCCAATTCTTCCTTTGTGACCTTTCGGCCAGAAGAAAAATCAAATCTTAAGCGTTCGGATCCTTTTCCAGAATTTCTTCAAGCATTTGCATAATGGGAAGAAATAACCCTGTGTCGTACACATTGGTTTTCCCGTTCAAAATCGTCAACACGCGCTCCAGGCCCATTCCCGTATCCACATTTTTCTGCTTCAGCTCCGTAAAAGTACCGTCAGCCTCCTTGTTGAACTGCATGAAAACATTATTCCAAATCTCCACATATTTTCCGCTATGGGATAATGTGCGGCGTATTCAGCAGGAGCAGGTTTATGCCCAGGTTTGCGGAGTTTGAATGATACGATAGAAAAAAGCCAGGGCAGTGTTGTAGCTTAATACCCCTCGTTTACCACCTCCCACGTCCCCAGAATCAACTGCAATGTAATGCTGCGTTCGGGTTCCTGGACAATGCCGTCCTTTTTTACGGAAACGGAGAACAGGATTGTGTCTTCTGTCAGGCTTTTCAGCTCCATGGAAATGACTTCCAGGACGGTTTCTGCGTAGTAAGCGCGGGCGGCTTCTTCCGCTGCAGACAGGATTTCTTCCGAAGTCCTGTTTTCTCCTGAAAGCCCGCCCGGTTCTTCAGCCTGGGAGTTCGCGGCAGGCTCACTGTCCACGGCTTCGTAGAGCCAGTATTTTCCGTCAATTAACACTACGATATCATCTCCATACTGATAGATTTCCGCTCCCACAATGGGGTGATTTGCCTGGAAATTTTGCCTGGGAATTCCGTCTGTTGCGTGCTGAACTGTCAGGGAATCCCCATCGGTACCGGTACCCTCTGTCCTGTCCCGGCTGTGTGTGATATCCGTTTCAACCTTTCCCAGATATACGAAATCCCTCTTTTTTTCCTCAAAGAAAACCTGCCTCGTGGACTGCTGATACAGCCTGCCGCTCACATACACCATAGGCGGTGCGTCGGCAATGACGGACACCTGGGTCTCTTCGGCGTAAAGGGCGCTGCGGGGGATATCTCGGCTGTCCGGCCGCCTGACAAAGGCATCCGTATCGCTGATCTTGTAGTCGTCAAAGGAGGCAAAGAAAGTGCCGTTATCCAAAAGAGAGATCCGAATGGCCTTGGTGGCAGTTTTCCCGTTGAAAAAGGCAATCTCCAGTACGATCAGATCGCTGCGTATCTGTTCCGGCAGGGAGGCTATGGCGCTGCCCGGATTGTCGGTGAGTTCCCGGATCAGGGCATCAGGTTCCCAGTCGATGGTCAGGAGGCTGTACTGGCTTTCATCCGCCCCATATGCAACGGTAAAGTTTCCGGCTTTTCCGTATTCCGGCCATTCCCCGGTCCAGTCCATGAAGGAGAGCGTCTCGTTTTTACAGGAGAAGCGGACGGTGGAAATGTCTTCCCCGGAGAGATAGAATGTCAGCGGTTTTCCCGTCATTTCGCCGCTGTCGCTGATGGCGCCGGTGAGGAGCGTCAGCCCTGCGGCTGTGATTTCCTCATCCGTGCCATAGGTGTAAGCGGATACCTTCATTTCCCTTTGAAAAGGAAAAAAGAGGCTGCCCAGGACAAGGAGGAGGGCGAGGCAGGCAGCAGCGGCGCCCCATTTCAGCACAGAATGCTTCAGGGGTTTCTTCCGGTATTGAAGCGCTTCCCGGATATATTTTTCATCAATTTCATTCATGGCTTCGGAAAAAATCTCCATGTTCATACGATTACCTCCCTCTCTGCCAGATAGTCTTTCAGCTTTTGTCGGATGCGGGTGAGTCGGACAGTTATGTTTTTTTCACTGAGTCCTGTCTGCGCGGCGATGTCCCGGCAGCTGTCGCAGAACCAGTAGCGCCGCAGGAAAATCACCCGGTTTTCCCTGGTCAGGGTATCCAGAAATTCTTCGATGACATGGGTCAGTTCTTTTGCTTCCAGACGGCTTTCCGGGGTATCCGGAGACGCCAGGCAGGCTTCGATTTCCTCTATGGCCACATTGCAGGCGATGTCCCTTTTGGCAGCTTTTTTGCGGTGATAGCGTTTCAACGACAGATTGCGGACGATGCGGCACAGATAGGGCAGCAGCGGGTCAGGCTTTGCGGGCGGGATCCGGTTCCATAAGCCCAGATAGGCATCGTTGACGCATTCTTCCGCATCCTGCCTGTCGTTTAATGTATTGTAGGAGAGGCGGTGGCAGATTCTGCCGTATTTCAGGTCCAGTTCCCGCAGGGCATCTTCCGAGCGGGCAAAGAACAGTTCGATGATTTTAGCGTCTTCTGTCAAGGGGGGTCTCCTTTCTTTTGGGAATTATCGGCGGTTTCTTAGGAATTGTGCAGAAATAAACTTCCTTATAAAGTCGTTTTCCTTACCTATATACTACCATATTGGAGAGAAATACTACAGGGATCAGAGAAAATATTGCAAAAGCGGAGATAATATTCTGCGGTATGTGTTGTCGATTACGGCAGGCTGTGAGAAGACGTTGATCCATATTCCCTCAGACGCTGTTCTGTCCAGGGAGAAGTGCGATGCGTCCATGGAGGAAGCGAAGGCATTTTTTCCGGGTATTTTCCGGAATACCGGGAGAAGGACTACGTGTGCCATTCCTGGCTGTTGGGGCCGGAGCTGAAGGAACTGCTGCCGCCGGGTTCCCGTATTCTGGAATTTCAGGACAGATTCAGGATTTTGGAGGTGGATTACCGGGACGACGGATATGTGGAATGGGTGTTCAAGAGAAACGATGCCTGTATCCGGGATTTTCCGGAGGATACCCTGCTGCAGCGGAATATGAAGAGATATCTGCTGGCGGGCGGGAAAATCGGGAGCGGTTTTGGAGTGGTGAAAATAGCGGAAGGGAAACAGGCATGAGGAAAAAAGGCGGAGGGAAAATAAGGAGGGCGCCTACTCTGTGCGCCGCGTATACGCTCCCGGGGCACAGCCGCAGCAGGCCTTGAAGTACCTGGTAAAATGAGCCTGGCTGCCGAAACCACACAGCTGTGCCACCTCCTTGACCTGCAGGGCTTCGTTGCTCAGCAGGTTTCTGGCCTTCTCCAGTCTGGCCCGGAGAAGGTCATTTTTGGGTGTGGAGGAGAAGAAGCTGCGGTAATAGACATAGAACTGGCTTTTTTCCAGATTCACCCGCTGACAGAGTCGCTCCACATCCCAGTCCTTTTCGCACTGGGTGAGCATTTCAAGGCGCAGCCTCTGGAACAGGGGATAGAGATGCCCCGCGTCCTCCTTTTGCACGGTCTCCTGGGCCATGCTGCGGCTGACGGAAAGGAACAGCAGGGTCATCAGGGCATGGACGGCTTCCTCCCGGTGGGGAAGGCCGGAGAAATACTCCTGCTGCAGGCGGGATACCAGGGAATCGATCTGCACGGCATTTTCCGGATAGAACACCGCATTTTCCGGCATGGGAAAGCTTTGGGCAGGGCTTTCATCGGAAGAAAAGTGAAGATAATTGTTGCGGAACCGGTGTACGGCCTGATAGTGCTGAGGCATGCCAGGGGTATAGAGGATGCAGGCGTTCTCTTTTGTGATCACAATCTTGTCTTCAAGATAGACTTTCATGGGGGATTTGAACTGGAGGAAGAGGTAATCCCCGCTTCCTGCCGGGCGGTAAATGGTGTCATAGTCCTGGTTGGAACGGTTGTATTCGCAGAAATTCAGTCTGTACATGGCGGTGCTCCTTGTGTTTCCGGGCTTTCCCCTGAACGGGTTATATCAGTTATCATCCGGCGATTCCTGATGAAAGCAGATTATCCGGACGGCAGCCTTTCAATCAAGTTTACCACATCACCGGAAGAAAAGTCAAACACAACGGAAAAAAGGAGATGGAATACAGGAGCGGAACGGTTTATGATAGAAGCATCAAATGTAAGGCAGCGCCGGTGACGCAGGAGGCGGAAATGCGGCGCGGAAACGAGGTACAGGAAAATGAAAAAGGCAGAGATTATCGTAGACAAATATTTCCTCACAGGGGCGGTGGACAAAAGGATCTTCGGTTCCTTCATCGAGCATCTGGGGAGGGCCGTGTATGAGGGCATCTATCAGGAGGGCAGCCCCTTTGCGGACGAGCAGGGCATGCGAAAGGACGTACTGGATCTGGTGAGGGAGCTTAAGGTGCCCATCGTGCGCTACCCCGGCGGGAATTTCGTGTCCGGCTACCACTGGGAGGACGGCGTAGGCCCTAGGGCGGAGCGCCCGGCGAAGGTAGATCTGGCCTGGCAGGTGATTGAGTCCAACCAGTTCGGCCTGAATGAGTTCGCCGACTGGGCGAAGAAGGCCGGGACGGAAGTGATGATGGCCGTGAACCTGGGAACCAGGGGGCCCGAGGAAGCCAAAGACTTGTTGGAGTACTGCAACTTTAAAAAAGGCAGCTATTACAGCGACTTAAGACGGAAGCACGGCTACGAGGAGCCCCACAACATCAGGCTCTGGTGCATGGGGAACGAAATGGACGGGCCCTGGCAGATGGGCCACAAGACGGCGAAGGAATACGGCCGCGCCGCGGCGGAGACCAGCAGGCTGATGAAGTTCATGGATCCGGATATTGAGACGGTGGCATGCGGCAGCTCCAGTCTGGGGATGGATACTTTCGGCTACTGGGAGGATGAAGTCTTAAGCGAATGCTATGACCAGGTGGACTATCTCTCCCTCCACCAGTACTATGGGAACCGGGACAATGACACGCCGGAATTTCTGGCAAATTCCAAGGGCATGGACGAGTTTATCAGCTCTGTCCTGTCCATAGCGGACTGCGTAAAAGCAAAGAAGCGCAGCAGGAAGCAGATCAACCTTTCCTTTGACGAGTGGAATGTGTGGTATCACAGCAATGAGGCGGACGCACAGCTGGAGAAGTGGGTGCAGGCCCCCCATCAGCTGGAGGATGTATACAATTTTGAGGACGCGCTGTTGGTGGGCAGCATGCTGATTACCCTGCTCCGCCATGCAGACAGGGTGAAGATTGCCTGTCTGGCACAGCTTGTGAATGTGATTGCGCCCATCATGACTTCGGACACAGGGGCCTGGAGACAGACCATTTTCTATCCTTATATGCATGCCAGTATATACGGCAGGGGGACGGTGCTGAACACCCAGGTGAAAGCGCCCCTCTATGAGAGCAGAAATTACGGCGAAGTCTCCTTCCTGGACAGCGTCTGCGTCTGGAATGAGGAAGAGGGGGAGCTGACCATCTTCGCGGTGAACAAGGATCTGGAGGAGGATCTGGAGGTAAGCTGTGACCTGAGGCAGTTTGCGGATTACAGGGTAGAGGAGCATATCATCCTGGCCAATGACGATTTGAAGGCAGTGAATACGGAGGACAATCCGGACTGTGTGGCGCCTGTGGCAGGAAATGCTTCCCGCATGGAGAACGGGCAGTTTTCTACTGTGTTTGGAAAGCATAGCTGGAATGTGGTAAGGCTGAAAAAACAGTAGTGTGTACTGTAATGCCGAAAGCAAGGGTAAGCAGTACTATAGAATTGTATGAAAGGTCAGGCTTTGCGGAATCTGAAGCGGAGAAGCAGGGCGGAACCGTGTAAAAAGCACCCTTAAAGACGGCAGTGGTTGTCTTGAGGGTGCTTTCTATACGTTGGCACGGCAGAATCATTGAGGAACTGTCTTGAACTAGCTTACCGATCACGTTCTTAGCGTACAAGTCTGTATATTTTCGGCTAAATATACAGAAAGAATTTCAGTCTGCAAGGCGGCCGAACGGGTCGGTGCGGCCGCACCGTTGAGTGAAGCCAGTGTGGCAGGTGGAAATTCAGGCAGGGAGTATAGCGAAACAGAAACATGAACATACCAATACATTAGCCGCACAAAGATACAACAAGCCGGACGCGGAACCCGCCCCGGCTGCCGGGCGAAATCTGCATCTGTCCCCCGTGGGCTGCCATGATCTGCCGCACAAGGAGCAGCCCCAGGCCATGGCGCTGTTCAGCGGTGTTTTCGTCGCAAACCATATAATGGGGAGCGTTATTTAGTTTCTCCATCTCTTCCGGCGAAGCTCCTACACCGTCGTCTTCAACCGTTATGATACATTCCTTTCCTTCGGACAAAACCTCCACAAAGATATGGCATCCATGCCCGTTGTGGTTGATGCAGTTCTGGATGAGATTGCTTACCGCCCGCCGGATCAGGTTTTGGTCCACCTCAGCAAAGCAGGCGGTGAGGGATTTCGGCGTGAGCCACTGGATGGGATGCTTTTCCTCCACGTCGATATTGATAAAATCCACCACTATCTGCCGGACGAGAGAGACCAGATTCTGCCTGGAGGGATGAAGAGGCTGCATGTTGTATTCCAGTTTGGAGGCAAGGTTCAGATTGTTGATTAAATCCCGTATACGCTCGCTCTGTTTTACGATGACCGATGCTTTCCGGCGGGCATCCTCTGTGAGGCTGTGGGCATCCTTCGCAGGGCAGTGGAGATCTTCCGCAAGGCCACGTTCATTTTCCGCAGGGCAGTGGAGATTTTCCGCAAGGCCACGTTCATTTTCTGCAAGACTGCGGTCACATTCATAAGTGCATCCATTCCTGACTATAGCAGCGTTACTTCTGCTGTATGCTGTTTTCTGTCCCACATGGCGGCAGCCCACACTCGTTCTATATTCTTCTGCCGGACAGATATCTGCGTTCATGAGCATATTCTGCAGGCTGTCCGCATAGCCCATCACCATGGAAAGCGGCGTGCGTATGTCGTGGGACACGCCGGCAATCCAGTTCGCCCGCGCGGTTTCCCGCCTGCGCAGTTGCCTGTTCTGGGACTGCAGGATTTTCGATGTCTCATTAATACATGCCGCCAGTTCGGACAACAGCCCCTTTTCCCTTAAATGGACCGTCTCCTTTGCAGGTAGGGACTGGATGCCGTTCAGAATCGGCTTTACCGATTTCAGCAGCCTGGAATTTACCCCAACATAGATCAGAAAAATCAGGGTCACATTAATGACCAGGACAGAGAGGATGGTTTTCGGCAGGTTTACAATGAAACCGTAATCCCAGCTGGGCCACATATGCTTCCAGAAGCTGTCTTTCGGGTAGCCCAACACCACCAGGCCGGTTTCCGCCCTGGCCGTAAACGTGGGATAATCGTCTATATATCCGCGGGTAAGCTCCGCGATATCCGAGGCGGAATAGGACCTGGGAACTGTAGAGGGCAGATTGTCCGTGTGCCATACTGCCTGACCGGTTTCATTGTGGATGAGAAGGCCCCATACGTCGGAAGCCTCCAGGGCAAGTGCCTGTTCTCCGGACAGAAGGTATTCCCCGCCCTTTTGCGACAGGGCGGCGGCTGTTTCTGCAGCTGTCTGCCAGGGATAGACATTGGGCATCTGATTCAGGGTATATGCGGCTAACAGGACAAGGTTCGCAATCAGAAGCAGGAAGGATGACAGGAGCAGGATGCCTACGAAACGCCGAATTAATTTCAGTACGCTTTTCATATTAAGTTCCTTTCATAAGGAAGTGTGTATTTATTTCCGTGTAGTTAGTGTCAGATAGAGTGAACGCTCCGAAGCGTGTTTGAAATTAGCTGTGCGTCGCAGCTTGCGGGAGATGAAACACGCTTTAATGTAAAAGGAGCTTGTACCCCAGTCCCTTTACGGTTATGAGGGAAACGGGACGGGAGGGATTTGCTTCGATTTTTTCCCGGATGCGGCGGATATGGGCCATCAGGGAGTTTTCGTAACCGAAGGGATTGTCTCCCCAGGCCGTCTCGCACAGGGCATCGATGGTGACAATGCGCCCGGCGTTCCGGTACAGGGCGGACAGAAGGGCATGCTCCTTTGCCGTCAGGGGAATGCGTTTTCCGTCCTTTACCACTTCTGCCCGTTGGAAATCGATTTCACTGTTCTGCAGCTTCACAAGGGGATTTTCCTCCTTGTAAGTCCTGCGCAGGATTGCGTTGACCCGGAACAGGAGCTCCCTGGGCAGGAAAGGCTTTACCATGTAATCGTCCGCTCCCAGGCCGAAACCGCGGAATTTGTCGTCCTCCTCTCCACGGGCCGTCAGGAACAGCACAGGGAAATCGGAAAGCTGCCGCAGCTTCTGCAGCAGGTCAAATCCGCTGCCGTCGGGAAGCATGACGTCCAGAATGGCAAATTCCGGGTCAAAGGATTTGGCGGCGGACACGGCCTCTTCCAGGCTTCCGGCTGTTCGGACCTGCTCAAAGCCGTCCTCCTTCAGGATGGACAGTACCAGGTTTAACAGCTCCGGCTCGTCGTCTACAAGCAGGATACGCTTTTTCTTCAGAAAATCAAAACTCATTTGGAAACCTCCTGTTTTTAAGCGGTAGTGTCAAATCGGAATCAGACGTTGACTCAATGTCCTTTGAGTCAATATTATATCATAAAACCTCGTCATTTTTCCTGTTTCGGGCATAAATGTAAGGAAAATGTAAGGAGAAGGGAAGGTTCCCGCAAGGTTCGCCGTTTACAATGAAAGCAAGATAAGAAAGGAGAGGATCACATGAATGTCATTGAAACGAAAAATCTCACCAAAAGCTATTCTGATTTTACGGCGGTCTCGGGTGTAAATCTGCATATTCCCAAAGGCACCGTCTACGGCTTCCTGGGCCCCAACGGGGCAGGAAAATCCACCACCATGAAAATGTTTCTGGGGCTTACCAGACCCACAGGCGGCTTCTTCACCATCGACGGGAAAAAATATCCGGAAGACAGGGTGGAAATCCTGCGGGAAGTGGGGTCTTTTATTGAAGCTTCCGCATTTTATGGCAACTTAAGCGGAGAAGAAAATCTGGAGATTATCCGCAGGATTCTGGGACTTCCCAAATCTTCCGTGGCGGAGGCCCTTGAGACGGTTGGGCTGACCCAATTTAAGAAGCGGCCTGCCAGGAAATATTCCCTGGGCATGAAGCAGAGACTGGGGCTTGCGGGCGCGCTGATGGGGAAGCCGCCCATTCTGTTCCTGGATGAGCCTACCAACGGACTTGACCCTGTGGGGATCCATGAAATCAGGACGCTGATCCGCTCCCTGCCGGAAAAGTATGACTGCACGATTTTGGTGTCTTCCCATCTGTTGTCTGAGGTTGAGCTGATGGCCGACATGGTGGGCATTTTAAACCACGGGCACCTGCTGTTCGAGGGAACGCTGGAGGAACTGAGGGGAGAAGCCGCAGCCCAGGGATATGCAACGGACAATCTGGAGGAAATCTTCCTGGCGATGATTGAGAATGATAACGGAAAGAGAGGTGCGCGAAGATGAGGGCGGGTGGCAATGGGAAGAAGGATGGTGGGATGAAGGCAGATGACAGCGAAAAGGGGTGCAGTGAGATGAAAGCAGATGACAATGGAAAGAGATATAGAGACATGAAAGCAAATGACAATGAAAAGCGATGCCGAGACATGAATGCAGTTGACAACGGAAGGGAGGCGTCATGACATGAATGTAGAATACATGAAAATAAAGCGCAGCGGTTTTGTACCCCTGGCACTGGGAAGCGGTATCCTGGCGGCGGCATTCCCGGTGCTGAATATGGCGGTGCGGCCGGAACGGTATCTGAACCTACCGGGTTCTCCCGTGGAAATCCTGATGCAGGCAAACTGGAGCCTGATGGCCATGCTCAATGTGCTGCTTGTGGTGGCGGGAGCCTGTCTTTTGTACCATATCGAATATGCGGACAATGGGATGCAGAAGATGGAATCCCTGCCTGTGAGGGAGGGCAGCCTCTTTTTCGGGAAAAATATCCTCATGGCCCTCATGGTTCTGGCAGCTTTTGTGATAGAAGCGGCATCCCTTTGGTTCTGCGCATGGCATTGGTTTGGAACCGGGGCAGGCGTGCGGATGGAATTCCGGGGGCAAATGGTCTTGGGGGAGTTGGGAAAGAGCATGGGCTATTCCTTTCTGGTGACGCTGCCCTGTGTGGCAGTTTCGCTCCTGCTGTCCCAGGTCTGCAGGAAAATGTGGGTGTCCCTGGGGATTGGGGTAATCTGTGTTTTTACGGCCACCATGCTGCCGACGGACCGTTTTCTTCCGTCTCTTTTTCCCTATGCGATGCCCTTTCAGGTATTGCCGGGGACGGAGCCGGAGCAGGCGGCCCGGTATCTGTGGGCAGCGGCCGTCGAGGCTGCCTTGGCAGGGGCGGCAGCGTTTATCATGATTAGGGTCAGGAGGTGGTTTGCATGAGGGGTGTGAGGTTTATGACGCTGCTGGGTGTTGAGTTCCGGAAAATAAAGCGCTCCAGGCTTCTGCTGCTCTTTTTTGCCGCCTCGGTTATCCTCTGGATTCCGTCGGTATTGAACGCGGAGCTGAATTTTACCATGCAGGCGGAGGGCATCTCTCCGGAAAACAGCTTTTTTATTCAGGGCTTTATGGGCATGGCCTGGTTTATGTACCCTGCCGGTATGGTGGTGGGAACCGTTCTCATAAGCCAGACGGAGAGGACGAACAGGGGGATGCTGAAAATGCTGTCACTTCCCGTGGGCCGGGCGTGGCTGTGCCTGGCGAAATTTGTGGTTTTGGTGGTGCTTTCGGCGGCGCAGGTATTGATGATGACGGGCATGTATTATATCAGTGCGGCTGCTGCAGGCAGGCTCCAGGGGTATTCTTTCCTGCTGCCGCCGCTGTTTGTGGCAGGGGAAGCGGGTCTTTTGTTCTGTGCCTCCCTTCCCATGCTTGCCGTTTTCTGGATGCTGTCCGTGGCGGTGCGGACGCCGATTTTTTCCGTGGGACTGGGCCTGGCATCCATCGTACCTTCCGTATTTGCAATTAATACGAAGGTGTGGTTCGCCTATCCCATGTGCTATCCGTTCTTCGTCATTACCGCCGAGTATGGAAAACTAGCCGAAAATCTGGACACGGCGCAGGTGGACCTTGTTCCCTGGATACCTGTCGCTGTGGTTATCACGGGTGTGTGCCTGCTTGTTGCCTGCCTCTGTTTCGGGCAGGGTGAAAGGAGAGAATGAAGATGAAGGAAAAAATATTAACTATAGTCAGCACTGTTATACTCTTTATTCCGTGGACAATTCTGCCGTTCAGAACCTTCCAATGGGCGCTTGCGTCCCCTGCGGCGGAGATTATGATTACGTGCTATGCGGTGTTTATGATTCTGGGCGGTGCTTTTACCGCTTTCGCTTATGCGGGAATGAGGGCGCGGAGTAATCTGATGAAATTCTGCCTGGTTGGAAACGGCCTCTATGCCGCCTTCGGTCTTGTGGCGCTATGCATGATGTGGTTTGGCTGAAGGGGGTGGGGGAAAATATCGACTGCTCCGTCAGATGCGCCGGCCTCTGGCACAGTCCGGTTCCAGGAATGGTGGGTAAGGAAATATATTGCATATTCGTTGTATATTTGCAAGTGGATTTTACCACAGGTTTGTCCTGGGGCTTATGGTGGATTTAAGGGGAAGGTGTATCATTACCTTCAACAGGGAAAGTGGATTTGACAGGTATGATGTGAAAGGATAGGCCAGGAGATTCTCCTGGCCCCAAGGATAGACACAACTAATCCCGTGGAAGGACGGGCATCCAGATTTCCCAAGCATAATCCGCCGAACCCGCATTGCCGGGCGGGAACACCTCCAGACTGGGTATGGATTCATCACGCCTGTACCCACTGGACGGGAACCATTCCGTCAGTATCCGGGTGTAGGCCGCGGGCACATAATCAATGCCTGTGGGGGAAACCATGGAGAATACGGCCCAGGTGGCGGCGGGAATGGTTTCCACAGCCATGTTTTCCGGCTTTGTCCCTCTGTACTGTGCACCGATGATTGCTTTGGTTTTTCCGTCCTCCGATTGAAAATGGTATGCCCCTACCTGCCAGAAAGGGGCAGTGTAATAGCTGCCTGCGTCGCCGCCATTCCAAAGGCGGGCATTACAGCAGTCCATAAATTCCCGCCACAGCGGTGTAAGGGTATCCCCCGGCCCGCATTCCGCAGTGTCATACCCGAACAGGCCCATGATTTGAAAACTTTCCTTTTTCTCGATTCGAAATTCCATACCGGTCACTCCTTTGACTGTTAGTAGAAAAGTGATTGGCGGATAGGTCTTCAGTGAGACAGACGTTTTCCGGACACTGGAAGGGGTAACGCCGTGCAGCGCCTTAAATGCCCTGGTGAAGGTGGTGGGTGATTCATAGCCGTATTTCAGAGCGATATTCACGATTTTCTCTTCGCTGTTGCGCAGGTCAAAAACGGCCTGAGAGAGCCTTCTGCGGCGGATATATTCTGAAAGCGACATTCCTGTCAGAAAGGAGAAAATCCTTGAGAATTCATAGACGGAACAGCCTGCCATACGGGCAAGGGCTTCATACCGTATCTGTTCTGTCAGATTATCTTCTATATATGCAACCACTTGGTTCATCTCCTGAAGAAGCTCCATACAATCCCTCCTCTCTGTGACCATTATAGGGTATGAAAGGGCAGTTTTCTCCACATTTCCTGCGGAGTTCGGATAGATTAGCGGTGGCGGCAGGCAGCGGATTCCATGGGGCATGATTTTTCTTGCCTTTCCGCAAGGGGAAAGCCGCCGTTGACATTATTATATCGCTGCCGGTTAGGTAAATCAATGGTGTTTCAGATGCGGCTTCGGCGTTCTGTTCAGGCTCTTTTTATCGTTTGTTGGTCTAGCTGCGTTCCCAAATTAAATTGTTCGAGCATGTTGTATTTGCCAGAGTGAGAATGTTGTTATTTCAACAAAGCATGGAAAGAAAGCATGGAAAGAACCATTTTTCTCTTGACTCTCCCCTTAACTGGAATGATATGATAACAGTGCAAGGTACCTGCGCCATTCTCAGGGCTTGTGTTCTTTGGAGCCCGGATGTAGAATAATTCGGAAGAAAGTGGCATTTCCGGACAAGACAAAGCAGGATCGCGCCTGATATCACGCGGTTCCTGCACCGGGGAATTTTATTAGGAAATGTAGACATTTCCTTACGGATACAAGCCCGGCTAAGAAATGTCACTGCGCTAAATTAAAACAGCGTCTGCCCTGCACGGTGCCCAGAGGATTTACGGACGCATTCCTTTCGCGGCCGGAAATACTCTGTTCATGCCCGGGTGCCGGGCGGGGCAGATGCCAAACTTAATAATGGAGGGATTGTTGTGTATAAAATCGGTGAACTTTCCAAACTGTGCAGAATACCGGTGAAGACCCTGCGCTTCTACGACAATGAAGGGCTTCTGCCGCCGGATTATGTTGATGATATGACGGGATACCGTTATTACAGCGCGGTGAAACTGTCTGACTGTTACCGGATCATCGCGCTGAAGGAGCTTGGTTTCAGTCTCAGGGAGATCAGGGAAATGTTCATGCTGCCCCGGGAGAAATTTTCCGCCGTCCTTAAGGGTAAGGAAGAAGAACTGTGCAGGCTGCAGCGACAGACCGAGAACCGCATATCCATCCTTCGAAACTTGAATGCAGAGTTAAAGGAGCGTAAGTTTATGTTTGATATTGTGATAAGAAGAAGCGACGGAATCCGTCTGGCATATGACCGGAAACTTATTTCCTCGAAAACGGAAGAGGACCAGATTCTGAAAAAAATGCGGGATGCCATACCCGGGATTGCCGGACGCAGGACAGTGTTGATTGATTATGAGACCGAATATGGAAGCCAAAATTTTGATATGGGATTCGGGGTGGAGATCACAGGAAAGCTTCCCAAATCCTGCGGATTTTCCGAGAAGGAGCTCTTCTTTGCGGAAGATACCGCCGGCCTGGTCTGTACCCGGGGAGAATATGAGGAAGCGTCGGCATTCCTCCAGAAATATGTTCTGGACCACGACTACCAGATTGTAGGCCCGGTATACAAGATCATGTATGAGGATGAGACAGTGGAGATCAAGCTGCCCGTGGTGAAACTGGGGGATTATGATGTCAGCAGGAACGAGGATATCGATCTGCCCTTTGAAAATGACGAGGAGGTCATCGGGCACTGGGAGATGATCGACTTCCTGCCCTGCCGGGAAATGTTCCATCCCCTGAAGCAGAAGTCCGGCGCGATAGAGGAGATGGCAAACGGGCTGTACTTCCTGCCGGGTGGGGAGCGGTACTGGTGGCTCGGCTGGACGAAGGGGGCGGTGCTGGCCGACTGCGGTTATCCGCCCCGGAAGAGCCGGAATTCATATACCCTGGAGATCATCCAAGGGGAAACTTATCTGTTTCTGGAGTTCAAGGGAGCCAATTATTACCGGGGCGGCAGGCCGGAGCTGTGGGTTTTCCGGAAGACGGATGCAAAAGCCTACAGGAGGCAGGACATTATGGTGGTGGACCAGATTCCGGACCTGCCGGCAGAGGACAGCTCCGTTCTGGGGGAATGGAAGGTGTGTGATTTTGTGCAGGAGGTAGAAGACTTTGATCCCGGCACTCCCGGCACGGTGCTTCCCTATGAAGCGCTTTACTGGAGAAATGCTCGATTTCTGGAAGGCGGGGGGATGGAAAACAGTTTCCGGAACCGGGAGGACGGCAGCTTCCACACCGACGGACCGGAGGTATGGCGCTGGATGAACGGGTATGTAATCTGTAATCCCCGGTCTACGGCCAGCCTGTATCGGATCCGGAAGATTGGGCGGGCGGAGTATCTGTTTGTCCAGTGGAAGAGCGGGGACTATTCCTACGGAGGGGACAAACCCTACTGGTATGTGTTCCGGAGGTAAGAAAGCGAGCAGGTTATATCCGTTATTTTCCGCCAATTTTCAAGGGGAATTTTGTATTATCATTGCAGTATAAAAAGGCATCTGACATTGCAAAAAAACGGGGCGCATCCGGAGATTGGTTTTTCGGAGGCGCCTCGGTTTGTTAGTTTATCTTATAGGAAATAGCACTGCTTTATGCGGGCCGTTATTCTACTTTCGGAAGCTTGCTGCGGTACATTTTCAGTTCTTCATCGGTGGGGATATAGTCAGTCATCTGGCCGTCATGGAATTTTTCATAGGCCACCATGTCAAAGTATCCCGTACCGGTAAGGCCGAACAGTATGGTCTTTTCTTCCCCTGTTTCCCTGCATTTGACAGCTTCGTCAATGGCTACGCGGATGGCATGGGAGCTTTCCGGGGCAGGAAGGATTCCCTCCACCCGTGCAAAGTATTCCGCCGCCTCAAACACATCCGTCTGCTTTACGCTGGTGGCCTCCATCAGCCCCTGGTGGTAAAGCTCCGACAGGGTGGAGCTCATGCCATGGTAGCGTAAACCTCCTGCGTGATTTGCGGAAGGAATAAAGTCGCTGCCCAGCGTATACATCTTGGCAAGAGGGCATACCATGCCTGTATCGCAGAAATCATAAGTGTACACCCCTCTTGTGAAGCTGGGGCAGGAGGCAGGTTCTACGGCGATAATGCGGTAGTCCGCCTCTCCCCGAAGCTTTTCGCCCATAAACGGCGAGATGAGGCCGCCTAAGTTGGAGCCGCCGCCGGCACAGCCGATAATTACATCCGGCTTCACGCCGTATTTGTCAAAGGCAGACTTGGCCTCCAGGCCGATCACCGATTGATGCAGCAGCACCTGGTTGAGCACGCTGCCGAGCACATAGCGGTATCCTTCGCTGGAGACAGCCTTTTCCACCGCCTCGGATATGGCGCAGCCCAGACTTCCGGAGGTACCCGGATGCTCTGCCAGAATCTTCCTTCCTACCTGGGTCTCCATGGAAGGAGAAGGAGTCACCGATGCGCCGTAGGTCCGCATCACTTCACGGCGGAAGGGCTTTTGCTCATAGGAGCATTTTACCATATACACCTTGCAGTCCAGCCCCAGATAGGCACAGGCCATGGAAAGGGCGGTGCCCCATTGTCCCGCGCCGGTCTCCGTGGTTACGCCCTTCAGTCCCTGCTTCTTTGCGTAATAGGCCTGGGCGATGGCAGAATTCAGCTTATGGCTGCCGCTGGTATTGTTGCCTTCAAACTTATAGTATATCTTTGCCGGAGTGCCCAGCTTTTCCTCCAGGCAATAGGCGCGGACCAGAGGAGAGGGGCGGTACATTTTGTAAAAATTGCGAATCTCTTCGGGGATCTCAAAGTAGGGCGTAGTATCATCCAGTTCCTGCTTCACAAGCTCCTCACAGAAGACGCCGTCCAGCTCTTCCTCCTTCATGGGAAGGTGGGTGCCGGGATTCAAAAGGGGTGCGGGCTTCACCTTCATGTCTGCACGCAGATTGTACCATGCTTTGGGCATCTCGGATTCGTTCAGGTAGATTTTATAAGGGATTTTCTCATTGCTCATTTTTATTTCCTCCATTCTTGTTTCCTCCGTGTTGATTCGGAGACTAATTCTGTTTTTGGTGTCATTTCCGCGTTAATTTCATTTTACCGGGTTCTGTTCAGGAGGGCGTCCCTGGGGGCGCCATCGTTTTGTCATTAACATATGCTGCCTCCTTTTTCATTCCGCCGGGGAAGCCTGTCATAATCATAATCCGGCAGAGGAATGCCACCCTCCTGCCGCGCAGTTACCGGGCTGGGCCAGCGGCCTGTATGCCAGGGCTCTGTACATAAAAAAACGTCCCGACAGAAAATATAATCTGTCAAGGACGAATGCTGTACCTAAATCGTACAAGCTTATCCGCGGTGCCACCTTGATTCACGGCCTCGGCCGTGCCCTTAGCAGGATACTAACATACCCCCGGCAAATTACGTCTGCCCAACGTCGCAGAATACTCTGTGTAAAACACATTTGACTGCGCCCTCAGCGGCCCATTTGGCAATTTGTTTCTTACCCGGTTCTCAGCATCCCGGACTCTCTGTAAAGGCATCATTGCCGTTATCCCCGCTTCAACGGTTTAAAGTATTTACTTGGGATTCATTATAAAGCGGTACATTTGATTTGTCAATACTAAATTGAAACGAATTTTGGGGCGAATTTTGGGCTGGGCTGAATTAGTGCTGATTTTGGACGTGGCTTCCGGAAAGGGACGACAGATATCCGAAAAATGGGATGGCTTATAGATACAAAATATGGTAAAATGTTGATTCGAAGGACATTGAGTCAACTTCTGAATCAAAATACGCCGAAGCGCATGAAATTATAGTATAATAGTCCTTATTCTTGGCAGGAAACGGCCGGATGGCCATCTGCCATGTGCGTTGCTATGCACAGGGCATAATGGTCCTTATTCTTGGCAGGAAACGGCCGGATGGCCATCTTACTAATGGTAGATCAATGGCTTCGCAGGATATAGAGAATGGAGAATAGTGATGAAAAATAAGGACAAGACCGAACTTTTTGAGAGGACAGCAGTACCCGCCGCAGTAAGACAGCTTATCATACCGACGATTATCAGCTCTCTGATCACCATCGTTTATAATCTGGCAGATACCTATTTTGTAGGCATGCTCAATGATCCGATACAGAATGCGGCCGTCACTCTGGTGGCGCCGTTGATGCTGGCTTTCAATGCCATAAATAACCTGTTCGGTGCAGGTACCAGCAGCATGATGAGCCGTGCATTGGGACGGCATGATTATGTCACGGTGAAACGTTGTTCTGTGATCGGATTTTATTGTACGGTATTTTGCTCCTTCCTGTTCTCTCTGTTGAGCATCATTTTCCGTACCGGTCTGCTGGAGCTGTTGGGGGCGGAGGAAAATACTCTGGCAGCCACCGGTGCCTATATGCAGTGGACAGTATGCTGCGGGGCAGTTCCGGCGATTTTGAACGTAGTTATGGCATATATGGTCCGTTCGGAAGGCGCCACTTTCCATGCCAGCATCGGTACCATCAGCGGTTGTGTCCTCAATATGATACTGGATCCGATCTTTATCCTGCCCTGGGGACTGGATATGGGGGCTGCAGGCGCCGGGCTTGCCACTTTCCTGGGCAATACGCTGGCATGCTGTTATTTCTTCGTGCTGCTGTTCGTCAGGAGAGGGAAGACCTGTGTGTCCATATCGCCGAAGCTTTTTTCCTTTGATAAAACCATTCTTCTGGGCATATTTGCGGTGGGGATTCCCGCCTGTATCCAGAACCTGCTGAATGTGACCAGCATGACCCTGCTGAATAATTTCTCAGCCTCCTTCGGCTCCGATGTGGTGGCATCCATGGGCATCGCCCAGAAGATCAATATGGTGCCGCTGAATCTGTTTTTCGGTATGTTTCAGGGAATCCTTCCGCTGGTGGGTTACACCTACGCCAGTAAAAATTATCGGCGCATGAAGGATACGATTCTTTACAGCATGAAGCTGGGAATCTGCTGTGTGGCTGTGATTTCGGCCGGATATCTGGTCTTTGCAGGGGCACTTGTCAGGATGTTCATGGATAATGAAGTGATCGTGGCCTACGGAAGCCACTTCCTGCGGGGGATGTGCCTGCAGCTGCCCTTTATGTGCGTGGATTTCCTGGCGGTAGGTGTGTTCCAGGCCACCGGAATGGGGAACAAGGCTTTGCTGTTTGCCGTTTTGAGAAAGATTATATTTGAAATACCGGCATTATTTGTTCTGAATAAAATATTCCCTCTCTATGGACTGCCCTATGCTCAGGTTACTGCAGAATTCCTGCTTGCCATTATTGCCGGTTTTGTGTTGCTTGGGCTGTTCAGGAAGCTGGAGACGCAGCCTGCAGACGCTTGAGGAGGCGGATGGTGGAAGGAATTATGCGGTTATAGCAAGGAATTACAGATTTGCGGGATATCCGCATGCTGTATTATTTATGGAGAATATGGCAACGATTATCATCAGCCTCATCCTGGCTCTCGTGGTGGCGGCTGTTATCGTGATCATGGTACGCAGTAAGAGAAAAGGAAAATCATCCTGTGGCGGTTGTGCCAGCTGCCCGGCGGGCAGCTTGTGTGCCATGAACGGTGCCTGCCATCCCGCGAAACCAGATATTCCGCGGAAGTGAAAGCAGTTTTCAGGCACGCCCCAGAATGGACAGGATGCATTTCTTCATGGCTTCATAGCTCTCGGAAGTGATGTCATGCTCCATCCTGCAGGCATCGCGTGCGGCCACATCAGGGTCAATGCCCAGATGGACCAGCCAGTCCGTCAGCAGGGTGTGGCGCTCGTAGACGCTCTCCGCGATTTTCTGCCCTTCCTGGGTCAGATGGAGATGCCCATCCTCGGAAACGGTGATGTATCCGCGCATCTTCAGATTCTTCACGGCCACGCTCACGCTGGGCTTGGAAAAATTCATCTCGGCCGCCACATCAATAGAGCGCACCGCAGAAAGGCGCCTGCTTAAGATCAGTATTGTCTCCAGGTAATCCTCCAGGGATTCCTCGGCTTTGTGCTGGATGTAGCTCATGGTATGATTGTACTCCTTTCCGGGACGAAGACTGCCCATAAGTCTATCCTAACACGTTCGGGAAAGGGATGCAAGACCTGGCGGGAAAAGATGTCGAATTCGTCGATAAAATGGTTACTGTTCACTCGGTGCCTCCGCCAGGGTTTTCGTGCGCATTATGCACGGACAATCCCAGGCAACCATCAGGTTGCCTTGCGATCGAAGCGATTGCTTTGACAGAAGGCGCCAAAATGACTCTCTAAAAATTGACAAAAATATTCCTTCGTGTTATAGTGAAAAGCAGAAGTTTTGATTTCAGATTGGAGGACCCCATGTAATACCATATTTCAAAAACGAAAGGCAGAACCGCAGACGCAGGCGAATTTTAACAGATTGCCGGCGGCTGTAGTTTTTGTACCCTGAGAAGTCTTTTGCAGACGGCTCGCGTTTTGGAATATGGCCGGAGGACAGGGGTTCTGTTTCATTTCCGGCTTTTAAAGAGAGGAGATGGAAATCGATCATGATGAATCAGATTTTGAAATATCCCCGTACCCGCCACCTGGAAGGATCCAGGGAGCAGATCGGGGACGAAGATTTGAAATGCGTGGATTTTGGGGAAATCCAGGGGAAATATCTGGTCCTGGAGGAAAAAGTGGACGGTGCGAACTGCGGAATCAGTTTTGACCCTTCCGGAAAGATGATGCTTCAGAGCAGGGGGCATTATTTGAACGGCGGGTATGGGGAAAGGCAGTTTGATTTGTTTAAGCTGTGGGCAGGCTGCTTTGAAGACAGGCTGTGCCGCCTTCTGGAGGACAGGTATATATTGTATGGGGAGTGGCTGTATGCAAAGCACACGGTATTTTATGACAGCCTGCCTCATTATTTCATGGAGTTTGATATCTTTGACAGGGAAGAGGGGCGCTTTTTTTCCACCCGGAAACGGAGGGAATTTCTGGCGGCGGCTCCCTTTATCCGTTCTGTCCGGGTACTGGCCCGGGGGTATTACAATAGTGTGCAGGAGATTGCGGCTTATATCGGTAGAAGCGCCTTCGTGTCGGAAGAAAAGGAACAAAGCTTTGCGGTTCAGTGCCGCAAAGCGGGAGTAAAGGCAGAGGAGGCCCGGCGGCAGACGGATTTAAGCGGAATTATGGAGGGCATCTACATCAAGGCGGAGGACGGGGATTATGTGACGGACCGTCTGAAATATGTGCGCGGATCTTTTCTGAATACCATACTGAATTCGGAGAGCCACTGGGTGAAGCGCCCTATTGTAGCCAACTGTCTGGCGGATGGCGCGGACCTCTTTGACGCCGGAGAGGGAGGTGCCTGGAATGAAGGATAAGAAGCTGTCTTTTGGGGAATCGGGCGATGGGGCAGGGAGCAGGGAACGGTTTTTCAGGGGAGATGCCTTTGCGGGCGCTTTTTCCGGATGCTGCCTTGAGCGATACCCGGAGCTTGACCGGCTGAAGGGCGTGCCCCAGGAGGAAACGTTTCACGGCGAGGGGGACGTGTACCGCCATACGGAGATGGTTTGCCGGGCATTGACAGGATTTGCGGAGTGGAACGCTATGGATGCCGGGGAGCGGGAGATTCTGTTCCCGGCCGCCGCTTTTCATGATATCGGAAAAAAGAACTGCACCAAAAAGGAAGAGGGAAAGATTCTTTCTCCCAGACATGCCCTGGCAGGTGAGAAAGTGTTTCGGGCTCTTGCCTACAGGGAGAAGGAACGGTTCGGGCTGTCCTTTGCAGAAAGGGAACAGGCGGCGAAGCTGATCCGGTACCATGGCCTGCCGCTGTGGTTCGCTGAAAAGCTAAGGCCTGAGGCCGAGCTGCTGAAGGCAGCGGAGAGCATCTCCCTGAGGCAGCTGCATCTGCTGGCCAAAGCGGATGTACTGGGGCGGATTGCGGATGACCGGGAGGCCCTGGCGGACCGGGTGGACTGGTTCGGTGAATATGCCCGGGAACTGGGAGTATGGGAAAAGCCGTATCCATTTTATAATTCGTATACAAAACAAGTTTTTTTCCATACGGAGAATCTGGGGCAGGGGGCGCAGCTTTATGATGACAGGACATTTGATGTGTATCTGATGTCAGGGTTGCCCCTGTCCGGGAAGGACAGCTGGATAGCGGAAAAGGGAGGCGGCCTGTCGGTGGTTTCCCTGGACCGGCTCCGTGAGGAGATGGGGATATCGCCGGCCAAAGGCTCCGGAAGGGTGGCAATGGCGGCCCTGGAGCAGGCGAAAGGGTTCCTGCGCAGGAAGCAGCCGTTTATCTGGAATGCTACCAATATTATCCGGGAGACCCGCAGAAAGCTGACAGCGCTGTGTGCGGGATATGGCGCCAGAGTGCATATTCTCTATCTGGAGGTTCCCTACCGGGAGCTTTTGGAGCGCAACAGCATAAGGCAGAGACACATTCCGGAAAGTGTTCTGGAGGAGATGATTGACAAACTGGAGGTTCCTGCGCCCTGGGAGGCGGAGGAGGTACGGTATCTGACGGTGGGCTGAAGCTATGAGCTTCAAACTTTTGGGTTTCAGGCTTTTGGCCCTTTTGGGTTTCAAGCTTTTGGTCTTCAAACAGAAGTCTCTCTCACTTTTGTGATGAAATTTAGTACGAAAATAAATGAAATAACAAATAGCATAAAATAACATATGCCCGGGATTATATGGGAATGGGGCAGAAGAAGGAGCAGACAGAAGTTACCTTTTTGGGAAGCATGGGAGGAAGTACAAAGTGGAGCTGTATCATTATTATGACAGGACAACAGGGCCGTTCCGGAATCTGTCAGACCTGTCCGTAGAGGAGGCGAAGGCAGTTCTGGCCCGCATCAGACAGGAAAAGCCCGGTTCCCAGAGTGCCGGGCGGGATCCGCTGTATGTGGAGCACCGCCGGAACTGCGAGGAAATCCTGCGGAAAGAATTTGCCAGAAAGGGCGGAAGGATGGAGCGCCGGATTCCCCATTACATGGTGGTGGAGCACAGCCCATGGCTGAGCACCTGGTTCGAGAACGGGGCATATCTGAAGATTTCCGTGGAAGAATTCGACAAGCGTACGCTCTCTTTTACCTATGGGGATTCCATGCCTGCGTTCAGCCCATTGATAAACGACGGGAAGGAGTACAGGAAAAAGCTGTACACCTATGAGGAAATCCTGGATATCATCCACAGGTACGGCCTGCCCCAGGACTGGAATGACGACGGGCACCGGGGGCCGGAGCGCTATATTGAGGTCCATGTGTGGAGCGATGAAACCATTGGACGGTACCTGAAATTTTTCTGAATTTCTGTTGACATTTTCTGCAAAGTGAGTAAAATGATATCTAATCCTTTTTACGGGTCTGTAAGAAACAGAAAGGGACACCGGGCATAAGGCCGGGCGCAGAGCTGGGAAGCCGGTAAAAATGGGAAGGGAGAACGGGAATGGACAGATTGTTTGCGGCAGTTTTCATGATCAGGGAAGGTCAGAGCTGGCATCCTGTACAGGGTGCAGGCCTTTTTGTGATGGGAGATTCCGTGAATCCCGGAATGTCCTTTTTTATATAATAGGAAATTACGCCACAGCGTTGTAAGTCACCACGAGAGGATGGGAACATTTCTGTTCCGCAGTCCGAATGGAGGAGAAAAGGGAGAAAGGCAGATAGAAGATGTTTTTTGGGAAAAAGGCGGGTTTACCGGATGAGGAGGAAAGGGATTTTACCGTACGGCAGCATAAAATAGGGTATGGAATAGGTATATGGATGATAGGGGCGGGGATTTTTATCCTGATTTTGGAAATATTGTACCATGTGTCAGCTATACCGTTATGGGTCTATGGAATCATAATGGCTATTTTCGGACTTGGGATTTGGGTGTGTATGGAAGTGAAAAACAGGCAGCTGGCGGTAAAGGAAAACCGGCTCTACTACAGCAGCACATTGGGAAGGGCCAGGCAGTTTGCCCTGGAGGACATCGCTTCCGTAAAAGCGGTATCTAATCCTTCCGGAGGGCGGGATGATTTGCGGCTTTATGATAAAAAAGGAAGGATTTTGTGCCGGCTGGAAACAAGCATGCAGAACGCGGATGTCATGCTTTGGTATCTGTATGACAATGGGGTTCCTCTGGAGATGGAAAAAAATACGAAAAGGGAATTGACGGATATCATCTTCCAGGAACCGATCGAGGAAGAAAAATTGCCCGGACTGTCCAGGGAGGTATATGGACAAGCCTGGGATATGATAGAAAGGTGGATGGAAAAGAACAAGAAACTGGGGGCGGAACTCTTCTTTGGTTTTGCGGAATATTACGGCAGCCGAATAGACCCCGAAATGCAGATACAGCCGCAGCTTTCTGGGCCGGATATGCCGGAACACGCCGCC
>OFFY01000995.1_pt1 | contig 26142 bp, 23 predicted proteins | sample 1521481 | NCBI WGS metagenome assembly OFFY01 (sample SAMEA3504117, study PRJEB24116) | mouse gut metagenome | biome: mouse gut; feature: mouse-associated habitat; material: faeces | place: Denmark | collected 2011
TGATTATCATCATAAAATATGGGCCGTCATTTGTCAATTGCCTTCTCTTCCCCTCTTCGGACGCAGCGGTCCGAAATCCTGTCCCGCCTGTCGGGTATTTGCAGTCCCCTGTCCGCTGACAGCTTCCCCCCACTCCTTCCCCACCGCATTTCCCAACTGGCGGAAAACCTTGCCCTCAAAAAAAGGGCTGCCTGTTCTCATCCGCTGAAATTCATGTTATACTGGTATCAGTTTCATGCATCACGGCAAATATTACCGCGGTATTATCCGTACGCAAAATCGTCCGGAAACAGCATAAAAGGAGTGAACTGAAAATGGCAAAGCAGAAAGAAACCAAGACAAACGCCATACGCATATTGGAATCCCTGAATATCCCCTACACACATATCACCTACAAATGCGATGAATTTATTGACGGGCTGCAGATTGCAGACATGCTGAACCTGCCCCATGAAAAGGTCTATAAAACGCTTGTGACGGCAGGCGGCAATGATTACTACACATTTGTAATCCCCATTGAACGGGAACTGGATCTCAAGGCTGCCGCCAGAAGCGTGGGCGTGAAAAGCGTGGAAATGGTTCCTGTGAAGGATATCAACCGGATCACCGGCTATGTGAGAGGCGGCTGTACCGCCGTCGGAATGAAGAAGCCTTATGTGACCAGAATAGACAGCTCCGCCAAGGAACTGGAAAAAATCATTGTCAGCGGGGGCAGGATCGGCTCCCAGCTAGAGCTTGCTCCGACTGACCTGGCCAGGGCCTCCGGGGCGTTATTTGCCGATGTGGTGCGGCATTAATGGAACAGTTCAGGGCGCTGGACTGTTACCATTAAATCACGTTTAATCACGACGGTCGAAAAAAACACTTGCCAAATCCATCCCAATGTGGTAGAGTATACAAAGCAACACGTCGTTTCCCGTAACGGCGTTTTCGGCAGCGGAACATTCCAACCAAAACGTTCCGGTCAGAAGGAGGAGCAATGCGGAAATAATCTATTAACAAAATTTGCACAGAGAGTTTTGCAGACGGTATCGTCTGCGTTTCCTGTTCTTTGTGTGACCGTTGATAGAATTCTGGCATTGGCTTCATCTGTGAAGAGGGGTTGTTGAGCCCGTAACATAGTATATGCACACAGAGTCTGCTTTCGGTTACACATATAGCCGGAAGCTTTTTTATGCCGCGCAGGCCCGCAATGGGAAATCTGCCTGATCTGTTCCTGTCAGACGCTCCTTCCAACGGCATCGGCATTGAAGCCCTGGAATGGAAATGGCATGAGGGGCCACGCGCACTGTAGCTGAAAACAACACTGAAATATGAGGTATCTATGTTACAAGTAAAAAATTTAACTATCTACCACAAAAAGGATCTGCGTCCCCTTGTTTCGGACCTTTCCTTTACCTTAAACGACGGTGACCGGGCTGCCGTCATCGGGGAGGAAGGAAACGGCAAATCCACACTCCTGAAACTCCTGTACGATCCGATCCTTGTAGAGGATTATGCGGAATATCACGGTGAAATTCTGAAAAATCATACTGTGTGCGGTTATCTCCCCCAGGAGCTCTCCGTCATGGATCGGCAAAAGGATATCTACACTTTTTTAAGCGAAGAGCCTGCCTTTCTGGAAACGGATTACCGGGAACTGGCTTCCATGGCCGGCAAGCTGGGCATCTGTACCGATTTGCTGTACAGCGATAGCCGGATGGCGCAGCTGTCGGGAGGGGAAAAGATCAAAATCCAGCTGATCCGGATTATGGTCATGCATCCTGATCTGTTCCTGTTAGACGAACCTTCCAACGATATCGACATTGAAACCCTGAAATGGCTGGAGACTTTTATAAACGAATGTCCTTTTCCGGTGCTCTATATCTCCCATGACGAGACGCTTTTGGAACATACCGCCAATATGATTCTCCACATGGAACAGTTAAAGCGCAAGACTCAGAGCCAGTGCACCGTATTTCGGACCGGTTATCAGGAATATGTGGAGCTTCGTCAGAAAAGTATCGACCGGCAGACCCGTCTGGCCCAGGAGGAGAAGGCTGCCTATGAAAAACAGCAGGAAAAATTTCGGAAAATCCATGACAAAGTAGAACACCAGCAGGCCGTTATCTCCAGGCAGAATCCCGGAGGGGCCAGACTTCTGAAAAAGAAAATGCATGCAGTTAAATCCATGGAGCGCCGCTTTGAAAAGCAGGCCGAAAATATGACCCGGCGGCCGGATATAGAGGAAGCCATCTTCTTCCGTTTTGCCCGGGGCGAGGGCATCCCTGCCGGGAAATGGGTCATCGACTATGACCTCCCTCTGCTAACCGCAGGCAGGCGTGAGCTGGCCCATGACATCCGGATCCAGGTCAAAGGTTCCGAGAAGATATGCATCATCGGAAAAAACGGCGCCGGCAAAACCACGCTCCTGCGTCTCATCGCCGGGCAGCTTTTGGAGCGGACAGACATCCGCGCCGCTTATATGCCGCAGAATTACGAGGAACTCCTGGATCTGGACAAAACGCCTGTAGCGTATTTATCCCAGACCTGGGAATGGCAGCTGCCGGAACATGGTGCTGCGTCACCGGAGACCTCACCCGAACCATATGCGGCAGCTGTGTATGATGCCACTGCCCCTGAGAAGGCAGACCCGCACTCGCCTGCTCCATATGCGGCATTCCTCAGCAAACCTCAACTAGCGGACAGTCCAATGCCCCGACAAGGCCGCCCCAGAGCCCTGACCAAAGAAGAACTCACCAAAATCCGTACCTATCTGGGCAGCATGAAATATACGGTGCAGGAAATGGATCATGCCATCCGGGATCTCTCCGGCGGCCAGAAGGCCAAGCTCCTGCTGCTGAAAATGAGTATGGAACACCGGAATGTGCTGATTCTGGACGAACCTACCCGAAACTTTTCTCCCCTGTCGGGGCCGGTGGTCAGAGCGCTGCTGCAGGATTTCCCCGGCGCAATCATCAGTGTCTCCCATGACAGGAAATACATTCGGGAAGTTTGTGACCGGGTGCTTGAACTGGGGCGCGATGGGCTGATTCCGGTTCCGGAGACCGCCCTCTGAGCCGACGTCCCGGCCAATGTGCAAACCTTTCGCCGCTGAAATCCGTTCGGTTCCCGTCCTCCTATTAGAAATCCGGATAGTGCTGCCTTCTCTCGTAGAGCTGCAGAGCTATCCGGATCATAGAGCATTGCATATCAACTCTTTTGAACGGATACAGGCTTGGGAACTGCCCCCCAATGCCCATAACAGCAGAAAAATTCCTGTCCAAATGCAGGGCCGGCAATTCTTCCGCGCACCGGAACGCATTCCTGCCGGACTAAAGCACGTTCGCCGTAGATGTCATCCCCCAGCTGTTGAAGCACATAGGTTCTCCTGTCTGGCCATCCAGCCCCCGAATATCCAACTGCTCCTCTTCCAGCTCCTCAATCACGCTTATGCTTCCCCGATACAGTTCCTCCAGGCGGTCCAGGCAGCTTTTCACCCTTCTGATCAGTCCACCCAGGCGGATATCCTGCACATCGAAGCCATGGGGCTTATTTTCCGCAAACCACTGCATCCGGTACACCCGGTAAAAGCGTTCCAGCCTGGCCAAAACTTCCCTGTAATCGGACAACAGGCTCTCCAGCCTGGCCCTGCCCTCCCCGTTTTCCTTCACGGCCACATAAACCTCACGCGTCCTGGCACCAAGCTCCGCCTTCACTGCCAGCACTTCGCACAGAGCCTTCTGTGTATCGAAAAGGTGCTGCCACTCCCCTTCCGTCCCGGCCTCTTCCAGCCGCCGGGCGCAGGCCGCATATTTCCCGCCCTCTCCTCCTGCCAGGGTGGTATCCAGAAGCCCGGTAAAACAATCATTATATAGAAGATATTTCTCGGCATCACAGATATGGTCATCCGCGCTCCCCGGCGTATCGGGCAGATCCAACAGCATGAAATCATCGAAGGAAATACCGTATTTTTTCCCGAACTTTTCCTTGATATCCGCCATATCGCTGTTTCCCCTGGCCAATTCTGCACTGTAGAACAGCGCAGGCAGCAGGGCAAACCTTGAGCACTCTCCTCCGTTGTCTCCCCACATGGTCAGGAACACATCCTTAACACCCTGTTCGCTGCAGCTGGCAAGGGCGGTCTCCGTGCACTTCATGCTATAGCCGTTATGGGGTGCGAATCCTGTCCAGGTCCACAGGCCGCCGGCAAACCAGGTCCCCTCCTTGAGTTTCTTATGGGCGGAAAGCATCCCGTCATAGCGCTCCTTCTTTGCCGTGTAGTAATCCCAGTAAATCAGCTCCACATTGTCGGGAATCTGCTTTTTTATTTTCTCGTCAATCCCGGCATTCTGTACATAATATTCTCCCCCTGCTGCCAGCCGGAAAAACATGTCGGACCACATGGCCAGAGTAAATCCGTATTTCCTTCCGATCTCCGCCACCCGGTTTACATGCTCCACCAGAATCTGCGTCCTGTTTCTGTCGCCGTGCAGATCATAATACTTTCCCCTGCCGATCATATGCGCTTCATCCATGCCGATATTGATTACTTTCGTGGTAAAGCACTGAGAGAGGGTTTGAAACATTTTGTCAATCAGCCCGTAAACGGCTTCGTCCCCCGCCAGAAGAATGTCCTCGGTATCCACATGCTCCTGGTAGGCAGGCCACCTGACAATTGCATTCAGATGAGCCAGTGTCTGGATACAGGGGATCAGCTCCATCCCTTTGGAGCGGGCATAACGGTCCAGCTCTTTTAATTCTTCCCGGGTATACCTTCCCCGCATATACCCGAAATAGGGCTCTCCCTGGATCTCATACGTGTCCTCCATATAAAGCAGAAGTGTATTGTATCCCAGATCTGCAGTCAAATCAATCCATCTGCGCAATGCCTTCACTGTCATTACTGCGTTTCTGGAACAATCCAGCATGGTTCCGAATCTCCTGAAACCGTTTTCCTTGCATATACTATCCATCTTCCCGTTTCTCCTTTCATTTCGCCTGCTTCGTCAATTTTATACTACATGTCAATAAAAGCTGCAGTAGCCTACAACAGATGGCAAGTATAACTTCCGCCCTACCCATCGCCTGCAGTTTCATCCGGCAAAGCCATTGTAACACATTCTTCCCGGAAAAGACAACTCTACCGCCACATAGACCGACAAAATATTGTGCCAAAAGTTGCTTTCCACGGCTTCGCCATTCACAGCAGCATAATGCACACAAAACGGGCAAGGAAAGCCCGTTTTGGCGCCCACAGTCTCAGATTTTCGTGGAAAATGCGCCCAAAAACGCCTCGCGGCGGCACCGAGTGAACAGTAACTGCCAAAACTTTGGTTCCGGCTTATCCGGATCAGGGACATGGAATCCCGTCGGACAAAAGCCCCGTCAGGAGCTGGCGCTGCTGTACCTCTTCAGCGAAATCTTCCACAGAGTACGGGACAGTGCGAAGAACAGCACCGGCGCCACCGCTCCCCAGACACAGGCGAAGGCTGACAGTTCCCCCATCAGAAACAGTCCCGGAAAATTCGTGATCACGAAAACCGGCAGAATATAAGTTCCGATGCGCCGAAACCATTTCCCGTAGATCATGGAGGGCATGTTGTTGAAATCCCACAGCGCATTGCTGATATCCGAGATCCCTCCCACGGAAATAATCCAGAATCCCAGGATATAGGGCAGCAGGAACAGGCTGTAGGTCAGCAGGCATCCGCAGATCAGATAGAATAGGAATCCCGCGATGGACAATGCATTAACCGGAAGCCCGGCCAGGCTCCATCCTGTCATGATCATAGACACCCCTGCCGCCAGGTTCGGCAGTAGATACGCAAACTCGAGCCGCCGCATGGTTACGAGAAACTGCAGGGACACGGGCTTTACCAGGTACAGATCCAGCTCCCCCTGCTGCACCATCCCCGGAATCGAGCAGAAATTACCGAAATACAGCATATAAATACCTGTCATCAACACATAGGTGCCGATAAACAGCAGGATATGGTCCGGCGTCAGGATCCCGATACTCGTCCCCGCCTTATAGATAATCGCCACATACAGCAGCTTGATAATCATCCATCCCATCTCCACCGTCATACCCGTTATAAAATTAATGCGGTATTCCAGAGCGGACATGAGTGAATATTTGGCAAAAACGCCTATGAGCTTAAAATAACGTCCTATGTTTCCCATATTTCCGAGATCACCGCAGGAACCTCCGTAAACCCGCACGGGCTACTCCCAAGAGTCCCCTGCTCCCCCCTCCTCTCGCTTTTTTGCCGCAAAATACGCTTCTCTCAACAGGCTGTAGCACACGCTGTCGCATACCTGCCCATCATATCCGGCATAAGCATCTTTAAGCGTAATTTCAAACGTAAATCCGCATTTTTCTATCACGCGCCTGGTGCGGGCATTGTCCGGGGAATGAAATACGGACAGCAGGTCAATCCCTTCCTCTTCCTCAAAGGCATAACGGATCACCGCCTTCACCGCCTCTGTCATAAGCCCCTGCCCCCAATAATCGGCAGACAGCGCATAGCTTATATACTTAGCCACATATTTCCCCCGGTTTTCGTCCGGGTACATCCGCAGCTGCCCGATCACCTTTCCCGTTTCCCGCAGCGCGACGGCCCATATATCGCCGCTCTCCCTATAGCGCTTCAGGACTTCCAGGGAATACGCCCTGTCGGAATGGGGCGTCCATCCTGCCATGGGCCCCACCTCGGGATTCCCGGCGTATTCATACAGATCCTCTGCGTCCTCCAGTCTCCATTCCCGCAGAATCAGCCGCTCTGTTTCCAATGATTTATACAGCATTCCTTTCCCTCCTATTCCAGTTCCACAGAATGACATTCCGGTACCAGTAACGGCATAGAACTTACGGCCTCTTAGGACATGCGTCCGTAAGTCCTATGGGCACTGGAACGTCATTCTGCTGTTTCTATGCCGGCGTCTTCATCCTCCTACCGCCGCATACCGCCGGATGCCGCGCCTCCACATAGCCTCCCCCAGACACACGAACACCAGGATCCATCCCGCCTGGAAGGCAAATCCCACCCCCATGCGCGCCCACCCGAACCGTCCGTTGATGATGTTCACCGGGAACTGGGTGGTATAGCCGAAGGGAAGCAGATTCACCAATGTCTCCACCACCCCTCCGAAAATATCCAGAGGGAACACACCGCCGCTGACCACGGTGAGCACAATGCTGATGGTGCCGAAGAGCTTATCCACATCCGTCAGCCAAAACGCCAACAGGCCGATACAGTAAAAGACGGAAAAATTCAAAAGCATCCCCAGTATGAGGCTCACCAGAAAAGCCGCCGTCCTGCCCGGCGAGGCCGGCAGCCCCTGCCAGAAAGCCACTCCGATGATCACCGCCATCACCGGCCCGATCACCATGATCCTGGGAATCTTCTGCCCCAGAAACCGGAAAAACTGATACCCCTTGTACCCCACCGGGCGGATCAGATATTTATTCAGCCCGCCCATCTTGATGTCGCTGTTCATCTCCCACTCAAAGCCCGTCCCCACCAGCTGGGACACAATGGTGGCCAGCAGGGTGTACAGCAGAATCTCTCCCTGCTGATACCCGAAGACAGCAGCCGCATCCGAATGCCGGTACAGATAATTCCACATAGTGGTCTGGATAATGATGGGAAATACCGCGCTCAACATACTCAGGAAAAAACTGACCCGGTATTCCAGAGCCTGTTCCACTCCCATCAGAAAAACGCAACGATAGCTGCTCACGGCTCTGCCACCTCCTTATTTATCGTTGGGCATCGTCCCGCCCGATGCCGTTTTCGTGCGCCCTGTCTTTCTCAGCCGGACTTCTGGTAGAAGCGGGCAATGCTCTCCTCAATGGGAATCTCCGTCACTGTAAAGTCCTCCACCGGCATGCCAGACAAAATGACGGCCAAAACCTCCCTCACCTTCTCCTGGGGAACCTCCAGAACCGCCCCCGCGTCACTGACCTCCCGCACCGAGCCGAAAGCCGCCCAGTCCCCCGCTTCCACTGCGGCGGAAGTTTTCACGGAAAGCAGCTTCCTTTTTCCCAGAAGCTGGTTGACCTCCCCCAATTTCCCGTCATACACAAGCACTCCCTGATTAATAATGACAGCCCTGTCACATAATGCCTCGATATCCGCCATATAGTGGCTTGTAATGATAACTGTCGTCTTCCACTGTTCATTGTAGATTTTCAGGAAATCCCGGATCTTCTTCTGGGAGAGGATGTCCAGGCCGATGGTGGGCTCGTCCAGAAACAGGATATCGGGCCGGTGGATCAGGGCCGCCAGAATTTCCATTTTCATCCTTTCCCCCAGAGAAAGCCTGCGCACCTGTACATTCAACAGTTCTTTCACATCCAACAGTTCTGACAGCTCTGTCACAATATCACGGTATGCCCAGTCATCCACCCCGAAGATGCATTTGTTCAAATAAAAGCTGTCGCTGGCAGGCAGATCCCACCAGAGCTGATTCTTCTGCCCCATAACAATGGAAATCCGGCGCTTAAACTCATTCTTCCGCTCCCAGGGAACGAATCCGTCCACCTCTATACGCCCCCCCGTCGGGTACAGTATGCCGGAAAGCATCTTTAAGGTAGTAGTTTTCCCTGCCCCATTAGGCCCCAGGAAGCCGATCATCTCCCCCTTTTCTACGGAAAAAGAGATATCCCGCACGGCCTCCTTTGTCAGGGATTCCCTGTGAAATACATTGTGCAGGGAGCCCTTGATCCCTGTCATTTTCTTATAATAGGTAAACTCTTTTTTCAAATGCTCCACTGTGATCATGGCATGTGTCCCTCTCCGCTCACAATTTGCTGTTCCTGCTTATGACAGTTGCTCTATACAGATGCTAATAGTTGCCGGCTTTCCCGCCCTTGACACCTGCCCGCACACATGGTTTCTTCTCTGCTTTCCCTGACATACCTGCTGCGACACCTGCATCTCCCACGGAACGCTTCTCCCTGTTTCCGTTCTCTCCTGCCGATGACTATATTCAGATAAAATCCAGATGCCTAATATAATTTTCAAAGGCAAGCTTCACCTCCGGGTACCTCCTGCGGCTCACATACAGCCTCTCCCCATTGCCCAACAGCAGATTTTCCCGCTCAAGGCAGCGGATATGGTACATGTTCACCAGGAAACTCCTGTCCGTCCGCACAAACCCCCTGCCCCGCAATTTTTCCTCACATTGCGCCAGGCTTTCCTTCACCAGGCATATCTCTTCCCCCAGATGGAGGCGTATCTCATGATGCTCACTTTCCAGGTAAAGAACTTCCCGAAACGGGATCAGCATCAGCTGTCCGTTTCTGGTAAAGCCGACGCGTCCAGATGCCGAAGACCGGATCCGCCCCAGCTTCCGCAGTGCCGCCTTCAGATCCTGCTCCAGCTCAAAATACCGCACCGTATGGAAAAACGGCATCCCCAGCGCCGCAAAGATATCCTCCGCCCTTTGGGCCACATAGACGATGGGCAGGGACGGCTCCTGATACCAGAGCCATTCCGCCCAGGCAAACGCAATGTCTCGGTTCTCATGACACAGCACCACACAGGACAGTTCCCCAATGCGGCTTTCCTGTCCGGCACAACTCCGGATTCCGCTTTCCGGGCCGCCGCTGCACTGCCTGCCGCCATCTCTCCCGCTGCTTCCCGGCTTTCCGCAAGCCTGCCTGCTGTTTCCCGGCTCTGCGCAGCCGGATTCACCGCCTCCCGTCCCGCTGTCCAGACAGTATACGGAGCAGTCAAAGCCTTCTCTTGCGGCTAATATTTCGATACTATACCGGATTGCCTCTCTCTCCCCGCTCCGGCCGCACAGTATTCCGATCCTGGGCATCGCCCTGCTCCCCCTGCATCTGCTTCCCGGTACCTTTCGGCACTTAACAGCAAAATCATACGCAAATAATAAATATTATTCATCTTATCAGACCTGTCCCGCAAACGCAAGCCCCTGTGCCTAAATGGTATGCTTTGGCACCCAAACGGCACTGCCTCTAAACCTGATCCTGCGCTCCGCTATCCAGAACCAGGAAATTCCCGCAGTCCCGGTCTATGTGGATGGCATGGTCAGGGATATCAACAGCATGTATACCCGAAACCCCACTTACCTGAAAAACGCCCTGGAAAAGCGGATACTGAAAGGAAACGAGCCCTTTTACACCAAAGAGACCTTTTCCTACCGGAAGCTTAGTTTCCACAATGACCGGAAGGAAATCCTGCTGCAATTCGATTACCCGGACAGCCAGGACGGGGCCGCTTTCCTGGAAAAGGCGGAAAGCTTCGCCCAGGCAACCGGATGGAGCGCCCGCATCAGCCCCTCCATGAACCACAATGCCACCGCCCTCCTTCTTTCCGTGCTGCTGGGGGACAGGATTGAAAAGATCTCTTATTATGCGGAGAAAAAAAGTTATGAGGTTACGTTAAATGACGCCCCCGCAGAAGCCGTAAAGCACACGGCGCCGGACCATACCGGGACTGCCGTTCCAGAGCAGGAGGCCGCGGAAAAATTCCGCTCCGCCACCGGCTGGAACCTGGTTATCAATGGACAGCTTCAAGCAGGCAGCGCACAACCCGCGGCAACCTTTGGACAACATTGGGGTGACAATAGACAATGTCCTGCTTCCTCTATCGGGCACTCCCCCGCCGGGGCATACATCCGCGACGACTTCTTTTTGCCGGAAAACCCCCGGACGGAGACAGTGGAGCAGAACCTGGCCTTCTTCTGCATTGACCAGGCCTTCGAAGCGCTGCCCCACAGGCCCGAGAAAAAGAGCCTAAAGCAGGATGTCCATGGGAAATATATGGAAATCGCCTTTATTTCCCCCGGTGTAGGGTATCGATATGCCCCACAGCTCCGGGAATTGTCCAACCAGACCGGCTGGCGGCTCCGCATTGCGGATAAGGTAAATCAGAACGGCCTGTTCAAACATGCGCAGCTGCTGTGCATGAAATACGGAATTTCCCTGGCCAAATTCCCCTCCTATCTGCCGGAACGCAAATCCGTCCAGATGAAACTTCAGGATAGTGTTCCTGGAGAAAGCCTGGAAAAAGCGGCGGCGGAATTTGAAAAACTGACCGGATGCAGCTGCGCCTTTATGAACTGAGTTTCAGGTTCCTTACGCCCGGACGGCTCCTGCAGAAGTGTCTGCGAAACTGCCCGGGCTGTTTTGCTACTGCCTTTCTTTCCAATACATCCTGGCTTCGTACGGGCGCAAAACCGTCCTCTGGCACGCATCCCGATAATTTGCGATAAGCAACTCCCCCGGATCTGCAAGCTCCTCCAGGGAAACGTTGACTTCCCTGTCGTGGAAATTGCAGACGACCAAAAGCCGGGAATCCGCATCTGTCCTGGTGTAGGCAAAAATATCCTCATCCTCCTCCAGAAGCATCCCAAATTCCCCGTCCGCAAATATGGAATATTCCTTCCGGAGCCGGATCAGCGTCTGATAGCACCGGAATACGGAATCTTCCTCCCCTGTCTGCGCCGCCGCATTGATTTCCCGGTAGTTGGGATTCACCCGGATCCAGGGCTCTCCTTCCGTAAAACCCGCGTTTTTCCCGCTGCTCCACTGCATGGGGGTTCTGGCGTTATCGCGGCTTTTCGCGTAGATGGAATCCATGATTTCCTCTTTGGAATACCCTTTTTCCAGACGCTCCTGATACAGGTTCAATGTCTCGATATCCCGATATTCCTCCATTTCATACCGCACATTGGTCATGCCCAGCTCCTCGCCCTGGTAGATATAGGGCGTCCCCTGCATCCCGTGCAGAAGGATGGCAAGCATTTTGGCGGATTCCACCCGGTACTTTCCGTCGTTTCCCCACCGGGAGACGATCCTTGGCAAATCGTGGTTGTTCCAGAAAAGGCTGTTCCATCCCTTCCCGTGCAGTTTGGTCTGCCAGCGCCCGAAGACCTCCTTCAGCTTCAGGAAGGGCAGGGGCGCCAGATCCCATTTTTCCTTTCCAGGTATCTGGTCCAGGCAGATATGCTCGAACTGGAATACCATGGACAGTTCACTGTTATCCGGATTACTGTACAGTTTTGCCAGCTCCGTTGTGGCTCCCCATGCTTCTCCCACAGTGACCAGATCTGCCTTCCGGAAAGTTTCCCTGCTTAACTCCCGCAGGTACTCGTGCAGCCTGGGGCCGTTGTTCGTGATCCCCCTGTCCGGCTCCTTGGCAATCTGGTCTATCACATCCAGGCGGAAACCGCCCACCCCCCTGTCGATCCACCAGTTAATCATGTCATAGATTTCCCGGCGCAGCTTCGGGTTCTCCCAGTTTAAGTCCGGCTGCTTTACGGAAAACTGGTGAAAATAATACTGTCCCACCTCAGGCACCCACTCCCAGGCAGGACCGCCGAATGCCGCCCGCATATCGTTGGGAAACTCTCCCTCCACGCCGTCCCTCCAGACATAATAGTCATGATAAGGATTCTTCCGGCTCTTCTTCGCCTCCCGGAACCAGAAATGCTCGTCCGAGGAATGGTTCAGCACCAGATCCATAATGATGCGGATATGGCGCTTTCCCGCCTCCGCGATCAACTCCTCCATGTCCTGCAGGGTGCCGAACATGGGATCGATGTCCTGGTAATCGGAAATGTCATAGCCGTTGTCGTCCTGAGGGGAACGGCACACCGGGGAGAGCCAGATAGCGTCTATCCCCAAGTTTTCCAGGTAATCCAGTCTGGAGATAATTCCCTGCAAGTCTCCTATGCCGTCCCCGTTGCTGTCCGCAAAACTGCGGGGGTAAATCTGGTAAATTACGGCGGTTTTCCACCATTTGTTTTGATTTGCTTTGTCTCTGTCTGTCAATTTTTCTTTCTCCCTTCTGTAAGCTTTGTCTCTTTTGGGATCTCTGCTTTTCAGGCCTCCATCCCTCCCACATCCTCAAAGGAAGTCCATCAGATAAACCTCTTTTATTTTATCTGTATAATCCTTTACCGTCAATACTTCCGTAAGAAGCGGATCTCAAGGAACGCGACTTTCTTATCGCAGAAAAGGACACAGACCTCAAACAGCGCGACTCTCTTATCGCAGAGCTTCAGGCTGAAATCCTGCGCCTACAGGGAAAATGACTGCTTAACTATAGCTGCGCACACCCATTACCGTAGTCAACCGGTACAGCGATTACTTAAACAAGAATACGGGCGGCATATATAAAATGGATTCCGTAAAGGTCAACATGGTGTGAAAATCCAAAAGTTTAGATTTTCACACCATGTTTTTCTTCCGGACTTGATTCAAATTCGCTTAGTCCCGGCGTTCGAGGCGGAAAACTCCCATCAGGACAAAAGCTCCCGCATAACCTCCCTGAGCACATCACTCTCCAGATAATCCAGCAAATCTTTTATTGACTCCTTCTTTTGTATCTTCCGCTTCGCCAGTTCCTTCAACTGCTCATCCTCCATATACTCATAGAATTCCCCCACCGGCTTCCCTGCCTCATACTGTCTCAGCGCAAGTTCCCCTATGTCATCCTCATCCAGATTCTCCAACATATCCTCTATGGACTCGCCCTTTTCTATCTTCAGCTCTGCCAGCTTCTTCAGGTGCTCATCCTCCATATATTCGTAGAATCCCTCCACCGGCTTCCCTGCCTCATACTGTTGCAGCGCGAATTTTCCGACAAGATCCTCATCCAGATATTCCAACATATCCTCTATGGACTCGCCCTTCTCCATCCTCCGTTCCGCCACTTCCCGCATTGTTTCATCATCCAGATATGGGTAAAAAATTTCGATATTATCTCCGTTTTTTAACATCACACTGGCAGCAATCTGCCCCAGCTGATCCGGCTTCAATATGGGGACGGCGGCTTCCATTTCCTCCTGGGATATTTCATTATTCTCCACATATTCCTGGATATCGTCCGCCATGGCGGAATGCAAAAGCTCTGATCTCCCGTCCAGAAGCTCATCCACTGTACATCCGAAAAGTCCGGCCAATTGAGGCAATTTAGAGATATCCGGCATACTGTTACCCCTCTCCCAGTTAGAGACAGCTTGAAAACTCACGTCCATCTTGTCGGCAAGCTCTGTCTGTGTCATATTCTGCGCTTTTCTCAATGTAAGAATCTTCTTGCCCACCTGTTTCATATTAAACATATGTCTGTCCTCGCTTTGTATTTTTTGAAAAAGCTTTTTCTGAAAAAATTGTAGCACAACCGGACGTTCCATACCATAAAGAAATAATTGAATTCCGTATTTCCACGGCTTTATTCCGATTCAAGCGCTCCTTGAATCCTGTCTGGAACAGGTTTCAGCCTATTTCAAAAGCAACAGGGGGCGTCTCCGCCCCCTGTCTTATTCAGACCAGATCATATTTCGTCACATCCATGCTCACGGTACCGTCCGCGATAAATGAAATACCGTCCGCTCCTTGCTCGGTGTACAGCACAACACTCATCACCTGCTCCCCGTCATTAACGAAGACTTCCGCGCTGAACCTGTCCAGGATCACCCGCAGCTTCAGCTCTCCGCCCCGGTGGTTCACCTGGCTGCGGCGCTGGTGGATGATTGCCCTTCTGGATCCGGAGAATTTCCGGTCCACCTTCAGCACCGACTCCGCCGGGCGGAAGCCCAGGGAAGTGTAGCAGGATTCGTTCTGGGCAAACCGTACCGAGAATTTCCGGTACAGGTCACAGCCTTCCGCAGGGCGGAGGGTCAGCTCCATGTCGATCCTGCGCCCCCTGACACCCTCCAGCCGCACCGTGCCGGAGACGGTGACGTCTGTATGGGAAACCGGGTTCGCCCGCATCTGCTCCAGTTCCCGGATGGGTGTCTGGTACAGGCGGCCGTTTCGGATGGACAGCTCCCTGGGCAGGCTCATCTGCCCAAACCATGCCTCGTCATGCTTTCTACGGTAACTGCAGGTATCCCAGTTCTGCATCCACCCGATCATCACCCTGCGTCCGTCCGGGGTGAGAATGGTCTGGGGTGCATAGAAGTCAATGCCGTAGTCAATAGACTGGTCTGTCTCTTCCGTAAATTCTTCCGTCTCCCGGTCATAGTCCCCTATCAGGCAGAGAGTTCCGTTGCCGTTATGGTACTCGAAGCCGGAGGGAAGCATATCCTGGGGACTGGTAATCAGCACCCACTTCCCGTCCAGGGGGAAGAAATCCGGGCATTCCCACATTTTGCCGAAACGGTCCCGGTTCGCCGCCAGGACTTTGACGTAATGCCAGTCAAAACCGTCGGGACTGGAGAAGAGCAGAATCTGCCCGCTGCCGTCCGCAGCACGGTTTCCCACGGCACAGCGGTAGGTGCCGTCCGCTTCCTGCCACATTTTAGGATCCCGGAAATCGTACCTGCTGCTGCCCTGGGGGATGTCCTTTTCGTCCAGGACAGGATTCTTTTCGTATTTCACGTAATCCACCCCGTCCCCCACGGCAAGGCACTGGGTCTGCACCTCGCTGCAGCCTCCGTTTGCCTGGCGCTCCCTCACCACTCCCGTGTACATGAGAAGCTGCCTGCCGTCGGGCAGGGTGACGGCGCTTCCGGAGAAGCATCCGTCCCTGTCCCAGGCCTCGTCAGGCGCCAGAGCCGCGGGAAGATATTCCCAGTGCAGGAGGTCGCTGCTCACCGCATGCCCCCAGTGCATGGGGCCCCATTGGGAATCATAGGGATTGTATTGGTAAAATAAATGGTATTTCCCGTCATACCAGGAAAATCCGTTAGGATCGTTCATCCATCCGGTACGGGGAGCCAGATGAAACGCCGGCCTTTCCTCCCCCGATATCCGTTTTTCGGAAGCCTCCTCATATTTTCTCGCTTCCCGCAATGTCTGGCTTGTCATAACTGCCACCTGCCTTTTCTAATCTTATTCCTCAGTCCAAGCTTTCTTTCTGTTTTCCATTGGCCGGGGCGCACGGCCTGCTATTTCTGTTTTCCGGCGGCCCCGGCGCATGGCCTGCTTCCGTTTCGGCGGCCCTTCGCCAAAGCCAACCCGTACTGTCTATTGCCCCGGGGCGGGGTTTCTGCCTTTCACGGCAGTCCCCCGCGTCAGGCACAATGTCCCGCATGAAAGCAGACAGCCTGCTGTAAGATAACAAGGTTTCATTGTTAACCGCCTAATGATATCAGTCCGCAAAGTAGGCATCCAGATATTTCTGGAACAGCGCCAGATAATCCTGCAGCCCGTATGCGTCCAGGGACTTCAGGTACTCGTCCCACTGCTCATCCACACCGCCGTCCCTGATCCACTCGGACTTCTTGGCCCGGACTGTCTTCTCGATATCCGCCTGCAGATCGGACAACTTCTTTACGTCCTCCTGGCTCATGAACACGTTGGGATAGACATAATTCCGGGTCATATAGGGCGTGTAAAATTCCTCAATCCAGTCCAGGCGGTACTGGGCGTCATCCGGGCAGGTCACATATACGCCGTAATATTCGTCCAGGATGGCGAGCGGGCCGCCTACGCATTCCGCCTCTCTTACCTCTACAGGGGATGCACCTTCCAGGGGCGCGTGCTGAAGCATGTCTTCGCCGGCGTCATTTTTTCCAAGGACAAAGATATCGAATTCGTCATCTTCGCCGTAGGTTCCCCAGTTGTTCTGGGGCGACTGGAACGGGGCATACATCTGGTCAAGCCATGCACAGACCAAAGCAGGTTTCTGCGCAACCGCGGTTACCACACAGCGTCCCCTGTCATATCCGCTGGTAAAAGAGCCGTTCTGGGGTGTTAAAATTCTCTGTCCGTCCTTCTCCAGGGGAGGCAGGGGGACGAAATCTTCTATATTGTCAATGTTCGCCACATCCCAGCTGAAGCATACGCCGTAGCGATGGGCCTTGCCCTTTGCAACATACTGTGACCACTCATGGGTATAGCACTCGGGATCGATGAGCCCCTGCTCAGCCAGGGAATGCAGCCACTTGATTCCTTCTTTAAATCCTTCCATACCGGCAGTAAAGATAACTTCCTTGTCGTCCGTGACAGCGATATGCCGTCCCCTGTCGGGATCGCCGTAGCCCTCGCCGAAGCTGTTGATGAGAATACTGGGATCCTGGTCGCCATCGTTTACGATACAGGACATGGGAATGATATCCCCCTCAATCCCGAAATCCGCCTGGAGCTTTGCCGCATTGTCCCTGAAAGCCACCAGCGCCGCCTCGAACTCCTCCACGGTCTGCGGTATGTCCAGTCCCAGGTCGTCAAGCCATTTCTTGTTGATAAAGCTCATGTTTCCCACTGTCTGGATGGCAGTTTTGTTGGCGCCAAGCTGCTCGATCCAGGGAAGGGAATAAATATGTCCGTCTGAGGCAGTGGTCATTTTACGGTATTCCGGATATTTGTCAAACACCGCTTTCAGATTGGGCATATAGGCATCGATATACTCCTCCAGAGGAATGATGACTTTCTGTTCCGCGAACCGCAGCAGGTCGTTCTCGCCGAAGCCCGCCGTAAAGATGAAGTCAGTCAGGGAACCGGGATCCGCCATGATCGTCTGAATCTTCTCCCCCCACTGGTTGTTCGGAATGGCGTTCCACTCCACATGAAGATTGGTCTTCTCCTCCAGGCGCTTGAAAATGGTGCGGTTGTTGGGATCCGCCTCCGTGTTGGCGGGGTAGCTGATCAGTCCCGTCAGGGTCGTGCCGTCGGGCTGCGGAAACTGCAGCTCCGCTTCCTCCATGGGCTTGAATGTGCCGTCGTTGAGCTCCACCTTGGAACCGCCGCAGGCCGTCAGGGACAGGGCAGCGCCTGCTGCCAGAATCGCCGTCGTTATCTGCTTCCAATATCTTTTTCTCATTTTATCTCCTTCCGCCGCTTTGGGCAAGCGGCATTTGTTTTATTTTTGAGCAACCTTTTCTGTAAATCCGGCATAACCCGGGAATTGCCGAAAAGCTACTGATACAGCCTGTTCAGGCATAAGTTCGGGAATCTATCTAAATGGCGGAAATTCTTCTCACACTTACCCTTTGACAGACCCCACCATAATCCCGCTGTCGAAATACTTCTGAAAGAAAGGATACATCACCAGCAGCGGCAGACTGGATACAATAATGGTGGCATATTTCAGCAGCTCTGCCAGCTGCGCCCGCTCCGCCGTGCTCTGCATATCTGAAATCATGCCCGATTCCGGCTTGTTCTGAATCAGAATCGCCCTGAGCACCACCTGAAGGGGCTGCTTCGCCGTGTCGTCCAGATAAATCAATGCGTCGAAATAACTGTTCCACATGCCCACGAACTGCCACAAAGCCAGTACCGCAATCACAGGCGTGCACACCGGGAGCAGTATCATAAAGAAGAACCGCATCTCGTTTGCCCCGTCCACATCCGCCGCCTCCCGCAGCTCCGAGGGAATGCCCTGGTAATAGGTTCTTGCGATAATCATGTTCCAGACGCTGAAGGCCCCCGGAATCACGATGGCCCATATGGTGTTCTTCATACCAAGGTTGTTAATCAGCAGGTAGGTGGGAATCAGCCCGCCGCCGAAGAACATGGTAATCACGAAAATCACATTGAAAAAGCCCCTTCCCCTGAAATCCGGCCTGGACATGGGGTATGCCGCCAGCAGGGTGATGAAGACGGAAATCACCGTAAACACCACGGAATACACCACCGCATTTTTAAACCCGATCCAGATCTGCGCATTGCTGAAGACTCTCTCATACGCCGTAGCCGTCCATTTGCTGAAATCAAAGGTCAGCCCCTTGTTCTGCAGGGTGATGGGATCCATGAAGGAACCCACTACTATGTAAATCATGGGAATGATAATCGCCACCACGAAGAGCCCCAGAAGTATGTAGCCTGTCATAAGCAGCGCCTTGTCCTGTAAGGAATACCTGAAAAATTTTTTCTTTTTCATCACTTATTCTCCTGTTCCTGTTCCATATCCGCCCATACCACGCCAATGCTCCGGCATAGGCTTTCCGGTCGCATGTTATAACCCTTTCCCTTCGTTCATCCTGGCCACAATCTTGTTCACCGCGACTAACAGGATAACGTTGATTACCGTATTAAAAAGCCCAACCGCTGTGGAGAAGCCGTAATCGCCGTCCAGAAGGCCTTTCTTATACACATAGGTGGCAATGATCTCCGAAGAGCGCATGTTCAGGTCGGTCTGCAGCGCATATGCTTTCTCAAATCCCACGCTCATGATATTGCCTGCCGACATGATGAACTGGATAATCACCACGTCCTTGATGGCCGGCCATTCCACGGCCTTAATCTGCTGAAAAATATTGGCGCCGTCGATGATGGCCGCCTCCTTCAGCTCCGCACTGGCATTGGACAGGGCCGCGGTGTACATGATGGAACCCCAGCCTGCCCCCTGCCAGATACCGCTGGCGATGTAAATGGTACGGAACGCCTCCGGCATGGTCATGAAGTCGGTGGAGGTACCCAGAAGCATGTTCAGGGGGCCTGTGACGGATAACAGGATCCTCACGATACCGCAGAGTACAATGACCGAGATGAAATTCGGCATATACAGCACCAGCTGAATCTTCTGCTTGATCCCGGTCCGCTCCACCCGGTTCAGCAGAAACGCCAGGATGATGGGGATGGGGAAGCCCCACAGCAGGCCGTAGATGCTGAGCTTCAGGGTATTGGCCAGATAACTCATAAAATCAGGGGATGACAGGAATCTCTCAAAATGGGAGAAGCCCACCCACGGACTGTCCAGCAGCCCCTGAATCGGATTGTAGTTCTCAAAGGCTATGAGGATGCCGCCCATGGGAATGTACCGAAAAATAATCGTCAATGCCAGGGCCGGCAGCAGGAAGATCACATACAGCTGCCAATGCTGCTTCATATAGAGAAGAGTTCCCTTAAACCCCCCCTTGCCCTTACCGCCGTTCCACGGAGGAAGCGCTTTCGCACTTGTTTTCATAACGTTCTCCTTTCCTCTCCGGTTTTACATTTTTGCACCTTTATAGGCTTATAGGCTCTTTCTTCCCTCCCTCCACTCCCGATTTGTGCATTTGTAAAACCTTCGTTCGTGTTTTTGTAAATACACAATAACATGTTTTTTACATTTAGTCAACAGTTTTTTTACATTTTGCACATGATTTTTTATTTTAGTTTTACACTTGCCCAATATTCATGATTTGATTTTCCATTTCTATTCTCATTTTACACAACAGCCCCAAATTGAAAATCCCGCCGGGTTAATTGACAGTAAAATTTTTCTGTAAAATAGATTTTTACATTTGACACATTCCGATTTGTGCATTATAATAAATGTATTGGGGCACACATTACGCCGGACTTTACGCAAGGGTATCAGCCCTGCTCCTGTTTCCATGTAAGATTCCGTATTTCCCGGCAGGCGCACCAGAAAGGCAGGCTATGCCCCTTCCGGCCGCTTGGGAATTTTTCTAAAATGAAGAACCGGTGCCGCAGAAGTGCCGGCCCGGACAGATTTCAGGCTTGTGGCAGAAAGACCGTCAGACAGACGCAGGAACCCTCCGGCTTCCCGGCAATATGAGCGGCAAAAGTTCCGCTTCCTCGTTTCAGGCGCAGAAAAAGACAGATGCAAAATTCCGCTTCCTCATTTCGAGCGCAGGAAAAGACAGATACAGCAAAAACACAACAAAACAGAAACGGAGAAATGAATATGGCAGAACGAGTTACAATACAGGACATTGCAGATGCCCTTGGCGTATCCCGGAACACGGTTTCCAAGGCCATCAACAACACCGGGCTCCTGGCGGACACCACCAGGGAAAAAGTCCTCCAGAAAGCCATGGAAATGGGCTACAAGCAATTTTCCTATGCAAATATTGCGGGTGCCGGAAAAAAAGCGGAGCCTCCCACGCCCGCCGGGGAAATCGCACTGTTTTCCACGGGCTTCATCGGAAATTCCCACTTTGCCGCCACCATGTTGGACAAATTCCAGAGGGAGCTCTCCCAGCTGGGCTACAGCTTTACCATGCACCGGATTCCCATAGAAATGGTGGATGCCCTGCAGCTGCCCGCTTCCTATCATAAGGATAAGACTGCCGGAATCATCTGCGTGGAGATGTTTGACCGGAATTACGCCGAAATGCTCTGCGGCCTGGGGACGCCCATCCTGTTTGCCGATACGCCCGTAGTCGGTTTGGGGGCTCCCCTGCGGGCAGACTGTCTCTATATGGAAAACCGGACCGGCATCCACAGCCTGGTGCGGGAAATGGTCCGCCGGGGAAAGAAGCGCATCGGTTTCATCGGGGAGTACCTGCACTGCCAGTCCTTCTGTGAGCGCTACATGGCCTACCGCAACGCCATGTACCTGGCAGGGCTGCCCTGCAGGGAGGAATGGTGCCTTATCGGCCAGAACATGGAAGTCCGCAGGTCGGAGGGGATTGACTATCAGGAATACCTGACAAAATGCTTCCAAAACATAGACGAACTTCCGGAAGTTTTCCTCTGCGCCAACGACTTTGTGGCACTGGATACCCTGCAGGTATTTAAAAAGATGGGAATCGCCGTCCCTGATGATGTCTGGCTCTGCGGCTTTGACGACTCCCCCGAGTCCGGCATGGTGACGCCCACCCTGACCACCGTTCACATTCACAGCCAGATCATGGGATTTTCCGCGGTCCACCTTCTGGTGTCCCGCATTCAGGAGCCGTCCCTGAATTTCCGTACCATCCACACGGAGACCAACGTGATTTACAGGGAATCCACCGGGGACTGACAACATGCAATTGACAAATAGCTGCGCCAAAGCAGCTCCGCCGGCAGCAGAAACGGAAATACACTTTGCGAAAATAATTTAGAGAAAAAATGAAAAATAAATTAAAACAAGGAGAAAGCGTATGAACAACATTTTTAACCCCGAAGGAAAAGTCATGCTGTTTTTCACAAAAATTGCCTACACGGCCTATCTGAATGTGCTGTGGTTTCTCTGCTGCCTCCCCATCGTGACGGCAGGAGCATCCACCACCGCGCTGTTCTATGTGACGCTGAAGCTTGCGAAAGACGAGGAAGGCGCCATCACCAGATCCTTCTTCCGGGCCTTCCGGCGCAATTTCCGGAAAGCCACCCTTATCTGGCTGATCCTTCTGGCCGGGGGAGCCGTCCTGGCACTGGACGGATATGTCTTCTACCACATGCGGTTTGAAAATGTATTCTGGACCATTGGGACGGCAGTCTTCCTGGTGGCAGTGGCCGCTTATGCCATCATTTTGATGTACATATTCCCCCTTCTGGCCCGGTTTGAAAATACGGTAAAAGCCATGTTCCTGAATTCCCTTCTGCTCGGAATGCGCTTTCTGCTCTGCACCGCAGCCATGGCAGCCATCTACTTTGTTATGGCTTTCGTGGTAATCAATGTATTCACTCCGGCGATTATTTTCGGGGAAGGCCTCTGCGCCCTGCTCTGCTCCCACCTGCTGGCCAATATCCTGCTGCTCTGTGAGGAGAAAGCTGCAGCACCGGAAGGGAAATGGCAAAGCGAAGAGGACGCTGCAGCGCCGCAAGGAGATGGGCAAATGAAGCCGGAACCGGATTTAAAATCCGCATATCAGGGCGCAAAGCAACCCCTGCAATTTGGCATGAAGGAGGCATGATGAAAATGGCTGAACCTGTGCAAAATCTCTCCCGGCGGTTCTTTCGAAATCCTTTCCTGTATCCTTCTGCGTCGGCTTCCGAAAGCCCCTCCGGCTCCTCTGCTGCGACTTCCGAAAGCCCTTCCTACGGCTCCTCTGCTGCGGCTTCCGAAAGCCCTTCTCAACACATCTCACGGACACGCTCCGAAAAGCGCCCCCGGCCATCTGCCGGGAAGCGTCTTGGGAAATGGCTGAAAGACGACAGCCTGGGCACTCTTCACGGCTGGAAGAAGGTGCAGCACATCCTGGCCTATTATAAGTTCCCCCTGGCAGTCCTGTGCCTACTGCTGTATTTTACAGGCTCAAACATATACGGGCAGCTCACCCGCAAAGATGTACTCCTGTATACAGCCCTGGTAAATGTAAATGCAGGCGAGACTCTGGCCGGACAGCTTGGCCCGGACTTCACCGACTATCTGGAGGCCGACAAAGCCAAATGCGAAACCCAACTCTACACCGGTCTGTATTTAACGGACAATGAACTGAACGAATGGCATGAGTACACTTACGCGTCACGGATGAAGATCCTGGCAGCCATCGAAGGAAAGATGATGGATGTGGTGCTGATGAACAGAGAGGCCTTCGACGCCTTTTCCCAGAACGGATACCTGTTGGACCTGGACAGCTTCCTGGCAGACCGTGATCCGGAATTATACCGGACGCTGAAGCCTGCCCTTGTGGATAATATCGTCATCCTGGAGGACAATGCGGACTACATGGCGCTGGATGATTCCCTTTCCTACAGCGCGGTTACGGAAGAGCACTGCTTAGGTCTGGATCTGTCCGGGAGCCCTTATATTGGGCAGGCGGGCTTTGAGGATACCGTGTATCTGGGGATTGTGGCCAATACGCCCAGGGCGGATGCGGTTATTGCTTATCTGCGGTACCTGACGGCAGGGGCAGAATGACCATACCGCTTATGCCCCGGAGGAGCTGCGGATTATTGGGTTTCTGCCGACATTCATCTCACCCCCTGCTCCGGGGCCTCCGGTCTGTAAAAGTCTCTCCTCTTTTCCATCAGCCTATCCCAGGTACCTGCTTCGGGAATCCGGCCTTCCTTCAGGACGTAAATCCGATGGGTATCACTCCACGGACGCCCTTCCACGGCCAAGCCCGGGCCGCATTTAAAGGTGAAAAGCTTGCTTTCAAAGGTGTGACCCTCATACCACATATAAGCTTTCAGGCTGTTCTCACTGCCGCTGTGGGCATAGCGGACATGGCGGGCAATAGACCGCAGATTGGGATACCTGCTTACAAATACCCGGAAAATCTCATCCTGCTGCTCATAGCTTGGCTTCAGGGGCACACCGTCCTTTTACAGAATGTTTTTGGGGCTTACACCGTCACATATCAGAGTGTCTATCATCTGGTACATAATGGTAGTCTTGCCCACACGCCGTGCTCCGAACAACACCGCAAACCGCCGCAGCGTCCCATGCTTTATTATCCTCAGCGACTCATAGAAGGCAAGCCGCTTCTGGGGCTTGCTTTCCGCTATACTTATTACAATCGGAAGCGTCCTTACAGGAAAACACACCGCCGCGCCCGGCCCGGACAATCCGCAACCGAATTCTGCTGTAAAATGGCTCTGTGTTAAAAATCCGCAAGCACTGCCGCCTCATAACCCCCCAGGCTGCCGGAAAAGCCCTGCCCCGTGATGAGGTTCCGCCGCCCTTCCAGTCCCGGCAGGGCAATCTCCCCCTCCCTTACATGAAAAATCAAAACCAGGCTCCCGCCTTCCCATCTTCTTTCCATATACAGGAGGCCCTTGTCGTCATCCGCCTGCTCTTTCACCGGCTTTCCCTTTGTGAGCCCGGGGAAATCGTGGCGGATCCGGATGAGCCTCCTATAATACTCCAGGCAATCCAAATTCTGCCGGCTCTCCTCCCACAACATGCCCCGTCTGCAGTCCGGGTCAGGGCCGCCCTCCATGCCCACCTCGTCGCCGTAATAGACCATGGGCATGCCGGGAAGCAGGAGCTGCATTGCCGCCGCCAGTTTCTGCTTCCGCATATCATTTCCGGCGCTGTGGAGAAACCTGGCCGTGTCATGGCTGTCGATAAAGTTCCACAGATACCCTTCCAGGCCTTTGTTCAGGTTTCCCTTTACGAAATTCCGGCTGCCCAGGAAAGCGGACGGAAGGGTCTCTTCTCTCGCCACCAGGTCCACCACAGAATCGCAAAAGGGATAATTCATCACGCTGTCCCACTCGTCTCCTTCCAGGAAGTCCCCGGCATAGTGCCAGATCTCCCCCACCACCAGGACATCCTTTTTCACCGCCTTCATTTCCCTGCGGAAGCGCTTCCAGAAACGGTGGCTGATCTCATCCGCCACGTCCAGACGCCAACCGTCGATATCACATTCCCGAATCCAGTATGCCCCCACATGGATAAAATAGTCCGCCGTTTCCGGATTGTCCAGGTTCACCTTGGGCATGTAACCGGCGTAGCTGAAGGTCTTGTAACTGGGGCGTTTCCCCCATTCCATCACCAGGGGAAAGCTTTGGATATAGTACCAGTCCAGATAAGCGGACTTCTCCTGCTTCTCCCGGATATCCCGGAACGCAAAAAAGTCGATTCCCGTATGGTTGAACACGCCGTCCAGTATCACATACATCCCGTTTTCATGGGCCAGTTTCACCAGTTCCTTCAAATCTTCCCTGTCCCCAAAGGCGGGATCAATCTGGTAATAGTCGTGGATATTGTACTTATGGACGGAGTCGGAGCGGAATATGGGCGTCATATACAGAATATCTGCCCCCAGGTTCCGAATGTGGCCAAAATGTTGGATAATGCCCCGGATGGATCCCTTCAAGTTCGCTTTATTGTCAATGGGCGCCTGATACCAGGTTTCCTCCGGCACTTCCCTGTCCGCGGCAAAGCGGGCGGGAAATATCTGGTAGATCACCTTGTTCTCCGCCCAGGCAGGCAGTTCAAACCGCTCTTCCTCCCGAAGTGTCTGGGGGCAGTCGTACATCCGGTCTATGGATGTGATGCACTGGTCATAGAAATTGTGGTTTCCATAGTATACGGTCTTTCCTTCCTGGTCCTCTATCTCGAAAAAATACCGCAGGCAGACCACGTCTATCTCCACTTCCGCTTCGTAATAGTCCAGGTAATTGTCGGAGCAGGCAATCTCCATGGGCTGCGCCCGCCTTGTGTCCATATAGCGGACGGGCAGGTACTTGTCCTGAGTGTGGAGAATGACCTTTACCGCATCGCCCTTTTTCACCTCCAGCCTGATCAGGAAATGTCCTTTCGCCATGGCGTAACAGTATCTTTTATCTGCAAAATGTCTGATTGCCGCGTATTCCATATTTTGTTGCCTCCTTTTTCGGCAGGGGCAGATATGTCCTATACCTTTGCCCTTCCGGCAGATTCTACTGGCATTATACTATTATCCTTCATGTAATTCTTGCAGTATAGTCCTCAATTATTAACATAATCCTATTTTATTTCTCCTGAAAATCAACCTGCAATATCCATTGCAGGCGGCCGGCACGCAGTATATAATAGAACTCCCTTTTCGGAATCGTGGTTACTGTCCACTCGGTGCCTCCGCGAGGGTTTTCGTGCGCACTATGCACGAAAAGCCCGAGACAGCGGGCGCCAAAATGAGCGTTCTTTGCTC